>PDWI01010985.1_pt1 | contig 25373 bp, 27 predicted proteins | sample 1430891 | NCBI WGS metagenome assembly PDWI01 (sample SAMN01162508, study PRJNA174530) | Oral metagenome, whole genome shotgun sequencing project. | biome: Marine environment; feature: Marine mammal; material: Swab sample of the gingival sulcus; isolation source: swab sample of gingival sulcus...
GGTAGTGGAAATGGACTAATCCACAGTATCTATTTCTAGCATAGACGATACGTGTTAAAAGGTAAAGTCTGCTATGACTTTATTATACGAGTAGAAAGTAGAAAGCAAAAGCGCGAAAACGTTGCGCAGCCAACGCCATTTGATGAGTGGAAAGTAGACAGTAGAAAGTCAAAAGGAAAAACGTTAAAATCAAAAGCGGAAATCTAAGCCTTTTGCCTTTGACCTAGGGTTTTGAATTTGATTTTTCTTTCAGCTTTCAGCTTTAAACTTTCCGCTAATTTATTAATTAAGGAGTTTTTTTGAAATTATTTTTAATGCGTCACTATAAGGTGAAAATGGAATTTAAAAAGCGCTATGATAGCGCCGGCTACATGCGTGACAGCATCGAGTATAATCAGCGCGGTGTCCACCCGGGGGCGCCCAGTGCCGGCGTGTCGGGCAGGCTATATGCCTCGTCGATGCAACGGGCTATTCAGACGGCGCAACTGGCGTTTAATAAAGAGCCCGAGATACTGCCCGGTATTTATGAAGTGACGATGAAAAACTACAAGCAGACAAATCGTCATAAATCTATGCTGTGGTGGGAATTTATGGCGCGCGCGCACTGGTTTTTTAATAATCAATCACAGTACGAAACGCGCGACGAAACCTTTGCTCGCTTGGCCGACGCGCTCGATATATTAGAACAACGCGGCGAAGACGCCACTTTGGTAATGCACGGCCACGCGATGCGCTGTATGGCCTATTTACTTAAAAAACGGGGTTACCGCGGCAAGTATATCTTCAATGCTAAAAATGGCGCGGTGTACAGTTATGAAAGGCGGGCGTGATGATTATACAATATTTGGCACATAGCGGCATCTTGATCGAAACGGCAACCAAGCAGCTTTTTATCGATGCCATCGATTATGTCGCCGATAACTTTGACGATGACAAAGATGTCTACTTCTTGGTATCGCATAGCCATGCCGATCATTATGATCGGGCAATTTACGATTATCGCGATAGGGCGACGTTTATCTTGTCTGACGATATCAGCGCTGATCGTCTACTGCGCAAATTGGTGACGGTTTGCCCAAATCGACATTATCAAATTGATGATATAAAAGTGCAAACCTTTGACTCAACTGATCGCGGTGTCGCCTTTTTAATTGAGCTCGACGGTGTAACCTTACTGCATTCCGGTGATCTCAATTGGTGGCACTGGCAAAATGACGACTTGCCCACGCAACGCGCTGAAGCCGAGCAGTTCAAACAAATTGTCGACGTTATACCGGCGCGAATCGATGTTGCCTTTGTACCCTATGATCCCCGTTTGGGCAGAGCCGAACACTATAGTTTTGGTTATTATTTGGATACTAAACACATTAAGTACATCGTGCCGATTCATATGCGCGATGACTTTGCTGTCAGTCGACGGATGGTTGAAAAATTTCCGCTCCATCGCCATAAGTTGGTGGCGGTAAATGCTGAAAATGAAGTGATATTAGAAATCTAGGGAAGCGCAAAGCAAAAAAGTGCAAAGTAGAAAGTCGAAAGGAAAATCGTCAAAATCAAAGGCAGAAATCTAAGATTTCTGCCTTTGATTTTGGTTTTGAATTTGACTTTGCTTTTAGCTTTCTGCTTTCCGCTTTCCACTTTATTTAACCTTAACAATCCAACCTTCGGGCGGTTCGACATCGCCTTTTTGAATGCCAACTAATGTCTCGTATAATTTTTTAGTAACCGGTCCGACTTCCGTTTCTGAATGAAAGACGTGTAATTTATCGGCCAGCTTGATGCCGCCAATCGGTGTGATGACGGCAGCTGTTCCACAAGCGCCGGCCTCGACAAACTCATCTATTTTTTCAATGTAGCAGTCGCGTTCTTCGACTTTCATATCGAGGTATTCTTTGGCGACGTGCATCAGTGAATACTTGGTGATTGACGGTAAAATTGATGGCGACAGCGGCGTGACAAATGTGTTGTCCGGTGTAATGCCAAAGAAGTTAGCTGCGCCGACTTCTTCAATTTTGGTGTGTGTTAACGGGTCGAGGTAAATACAATCGGCATAGCCGCCATCGGCTGCAACTTGGTGTGGCAATAAGCTGCCGGCGTAGTTGCCGCCCACTTTAGAGGCACCGGTACCCACCGGAGCAGCTCTATCGTATTCTGACAGACTAAAGTTAACCGGTGTCATGCCACCTTTGAAATAGGGGCCAACCGGTATGCAAAAGACGCTAAAAATGTATTCCGGTGCCGGTTTTACGCCGATATTATCGCCGACGCCAATTAAAAATGGTCTGAGGTAGAGTGTGGCACCGGAATCATAGGGTGGTACAAATTTTTCGTTGGCTTTGACCACTTGTATACAGGCATCGATAAACATATCGACCGGTACTTCGGGCATCATAATACGCCGAGCACTTCGGTTCATTCTTTTGGCGTTTTGATCCGGTCTAAACAATTGGATACCACCGTCTTTGGTCCCATAGGCTTTTAAGCCTTCAAAGCACTGTTGGCCATAGTGTAGCGCAGTTGAAGACTCGGCGATATGTAGTACATTATCCGTTGTTAGCTCACCTTTTTGCCAACTGCCATCTTTCCATTTTGCAATGTAGCGGTAATCGGTTTTGATGTACGAAAATCCCAAATTTTTCCAATCAATAGACATAGCTTCCTCCTTGTAAGTGTTTAACAGTGCGTTAGCCGAATAACTGTTCATCGTCAATAGTGCATAAGCCGCTGTATACATTAAATGCCAAATAAGCGACAAATAAGGTAATGATAAAGCGAATAATTGCTATTATATTTGCTGAAAAAAGACCGCCAATATCTAACAAAAGCGCTATTGCGATAATTACTAAATTTATTAAAGCCGGCGTTTTTGATATATAGCTGTAGTCTTCGGTTTGGCGATAGACTTTTCCATAGTAGATAAAAAAGAAAATTGATAGTGCAAAAAATATGATGAGGAGGAAGAACATTACGGTGAATCTGCCCCAAAATGTTTCCGTTTGTCCTCCACCGCGCGAGCCAACCGACAAGGCGATCATCATCAGGACAAGCGAAACCCCAATTATTACCATCTGAAAAATATAGTAAATACGTAGCCATTTTGAAAACTTGATTACTTTTTCTTCTACAGAACCTAGATTGTTGTCAAACATAGTGTACTCCCTTTAATAATTTTTAAGTTGTCAGCTTGACAGGACTGTCTTTTTAGCCGAATAATTGTTCTTTTTTGATTATGTGTAAGCCGCTATAGACGGTAAATACTAAGTAAGCAATAAATAAATTGATGATGACAAAAATAATTGAATAAATATTGCCGTTAATAGCTGCCTTAATTGTAGCAATCAGCTGTAAAATCACAAGAACTAAATGTATCATCGCCGGTATAGCCGATATATAGCTATAGTCTTCAGTGCGTTTAATGGTCTTTCCGTAGTAAATTATAAAGGCGATTAGAATTGCTGCGGAAATGACGGAAACAACAAATATGATTGCTGCGAAAAAACTAAATATAACGAAGCCGGCGTTGGTATCTATATTTTTTCCGAATTCACTAATTATAGCGCCAAATAAAGAGACGCCTAATATATGGATTAGAACTTCGAGACCGACTATAACGAGTTTAACGATTAAAATAATGCGAACCCACTGGGAAAATTTGATTACTTTTTGTTCGGCGTTACTGGCATCAATATCAAACATAATAGTTCTCCAATATCTTTCTAAAAAATGTAGGTTTGTTATCATTATAGCATTTTTTTTAAGTTAAAAGAAGTATTAAGTGCATGGTGTTGCAAATACGATTGATTTTAACCATAAAAAATAAATTTTGCCGCTAAATTTACAAAAAACTAAAAATTGACTTGTCCATTCCCAAACAGTTTGTTACAATATGTAGTGTAAAAAATCAAAAATAGCACAAAAAACAACTAAATGTAGGTTTTTGCTTGTGCTATATCTATATAATTATTTGAAAGGAGCAGTTATGGTAAAGGTATTAAAGCGCAGTGGCAAATCGGTTGAATTTGATGCTTATAAAATCATTAACGCTATTGAAAAGGCGATGCTCGAAACAGCAGAGGGCGTCGATTCTGATTTAAGTGAGGCAATTGCTCAGCAGATACACGAAACTTTGGCCGGGTCTGATGAGACGATCAGCATTGCCCAACTGCAAGATATGGTCGAAGATAGGCTAATGGAAAGTGCGCGCAAAGATGTTGCCAAGGTCTACATTATTTATCGCAATGAACAAGATAAGACGCGTGAATTGCGCAAAAAAGACGATCGCCTATTAACAGACGAATTTATTAGTAAGTATAAGCATTTGCGTTCGCCGATGGGACCGCTCGGCAACTTTGTCTACTATAGAACTTATTCGCGTTATTTGCCGGAAGAAAAACGCCGCGAGTTTTGGTGGGAAACGGTGCGTCGCGCCGTGGAGTATAACTGTACATTGGTACCGACCTCTAAAAATGAGGCCGAAGAACTGTTTGACAACATTTTTCATCTGCGCCAGTTTTTGTCGGGCCGAACATTTTGGGTGGGCAACACCGATGTTGCCCACAATTATCCAATGGCCAATTACAACTGTGCTTTTCAAGTGATTAATGATTTTACCGCTTTTCGCGATTTGTTCTATTTATTGATGATAGGTTCCGGTGTTGGCGTGCGCATTCTAAAGGAAGATGTCATCAAGTTACCCAAAGTGCGCACTAATTACAATTTAATTCATAAGGATTATTCGCCAATTGGACAGCAAAAGCGTGAAGATAATACGTCGCTCGAATTTAGCTTTAATAATACCGTTCACATCACGGTGGGCGACTCGAAAGAGGGCTGGGTACAGTCTTTAGACTACTTCTTTAGATTGATTCACTCTAATGAATATCGCAATATTAAGACAATTGTCGTCAATTATGACCACGTCAGACCACATGGGGAGCGCCTTAAGACCTTTGGTGGTACAGCTAGCGGTCACCAATCACTTAAAAATATGTTTGAAAAAATTGACAAAACCTTGCAAAAACGTGGGTTGCTTGACAATAGTGACGTGGTTAAACTACAGACAATCGACTGTCTTGATATCGCCAATATTATTGGCGAAAATGTCGTCGTTGGCGGCGTGCGTCGTACTGCTGAAATCGTCTTAGTCGACGCCTCAGATGAAGAATGCATCGATGCCAAATCTAATTTATATAAACAAATCGACGGTCAGTGGGTGGTTGATAAAGAAATCATTCACCGCCAAATGAGCAATAATTCAATCTATTATCGCGAACGGCCAAGCCGTGAGCAGTTGCACTGGCAGCTTGAAAAAATGCGCTATTCCGGCGAGCCGGGCTGGGTCAATGAAGTGGCCGGCTCTAAACGACGTGACAATTTTAATGGCGTCAACCCTTGCGGCGAAATTTTGCTCGACAATAAGGGCCTTTGTAATTTGACGACGGTAAATGTATTTGCCTTTGTTAAAGAAGACGGTACGCTTGACAGAAATGCATTGTTAAGGGCACAGCGGCTGTCGGCGCGCGCCTGCTATCGCATGACTTGTGTCGAATTAGAGATTCCTAATTGGGATGCCACGCAGCGTCGTGATAAACTGTTGGGTTGCTCATTGACCGGTTGGCAAGATATGGTAAATGCCGTCAATATGTCGATGGAAGAGCAAGCTGATCTACTGGCTCGCATGCGCTCGGTGGCTAAACACGAAGCCGAGGTATATGCTTCAGAGGTTGGCGAAAACGTACCACTGCTGGTAACGACAATCAAGCCGGAGGGCACCTTGTCGCAGTTGCCGACGGTATCGTCTGGTGTGCACTATTCGCATTCACCGTACTATATTCGTCGCGTGCGCATCAACGCGCATGATCCGCTGGTTAAGGTTTGTGAAGAGCTTGGGTACCCGGTATATCCGGAAGTCGGTCAAGACATTGAAACCTGCCGTACCAAAGTCGTCGAGTTTCCGGTTAAGGCGCCGCAAGGACAGACCAAATATGATATCAGCGCCATTCAGCAGCTGGAAAACTACAAGATGTTTATGGATAACTACGTCGACCACAACTGTTCAATTACCGTTCACGTCCGCGAGCACGAATGGGAAGAAGTCGAACAGTGGGTCTGGGATCACTGGGAAGATTGTGTCGCCTTATCTTTCTTATCACTCGATGACAATTTTTATGAATTATTGCCTTATGAGGCGATTTCAGAAGAAAAGTATAATTTACTATACGCTGATATGAAGCCGTTTAGACCGTCGCTAATTCAGAAGTATGAAAAAATTGAAACGCAGTTTGATATTGGTACCGACGGTTGTGAGGGGGGCGTTTGCCCGGTGCGTTAGGCAGTTGAAAGTTGAAAACAACAACAGAAAGTCCAGATATTATCTGGGCTTTTTTGCTACAATTTTTTAAGCCTTTGATTTTGAATTTTGCCTTTCCTTTCAACCTTCAGCTTTCAACTTTTCACTTTATCGTCATGTCGAGCGGGTTGCATGGCCGAGCAGCAAATCGAAGATTTGTGACCAGGCGGGTTGCATGGCCGAGCAGCAAATGGAACATTTGTGACCAGGCGGGTTGCATGGCCGAGCAGCAAATGGAACATTTGTGACCAGGAACATTTGTGACCAGGCCACAGTCGAGACATCTCGGGTTTGGCTAGAGATGTCTCCATTCAACTTCGTTTCAGTCGAGATGACAAAGGGTTTGCTTTTGCGCTTTTCCTTTCAGCTTTGAGCTTTCAACTTTCCACTTTATTGTCATGTCGAGTGTAGCAATGCAGTTGCGCAGTCGAGACATCTCGGTTTTGATAAGAAGAAAGCGTGATTGAAACGAAAGTGTTACGTTTTATCGTCGGGCAGGCGTAATTTTTTAGGAGGGTACGCTCACGGCCGCTCGGCCAAGCCCAGCCCCTCTACAAAAACAACGCCAACCCGACGCACTTAAACACTTTTGGCCGAGCAGCAAATGGAACATTTGTGACCAGGCGGGTTGCATGGCCGAGCAGCAAATCGAAGATTTGTGGCCAGGCCACAATCGAGACATCTTGGGTTTGCTAAGCAAAATAAAAAGAAAAAACATTCAATAATTAAAGTCTTATGCTATAAAAAATAAGGTTTAACCAAAGATAATATTAAATTATATTTTTATTTAATTTAATATTGACTTTAATAAAATTAAAGCTTATACTCAATAATATAAAAGAAAGGAGGTTCTAAATGAGTATTAATATTGTGCCAGAATGGATGAACGACTTAGAAGATGAAGATATAGTATTCATTAAAAAATTTATCTTATCATCCGGTTCATTAAAAGAAATGGCTAGTCAGTATAATGTTACTTATCCGACCGTACGATTAAGACTAGATAAACTAATACAAAAAATAAATTTAAGTGAGGATAATTCTAATGAACCTTACATTTATTTAGTCAAAAAATTGGCTTTAGATGAAAAGTTGGATTTTGATACGGCTAAAATTTTAATAAATGAATATAAGAGAGTGAGAGGTGATAATAATGCGTAATGTTACTGTTATTTTATTTCTAATGATTGGAATAATAATTGGGATGATTTTCTTTCAGATATTTTTATCTAAAAAAGAAAATAAGTGGTATGGCTTAGTATTGCCTATTATAAGCTTTTTGTTTAGTCTTATTTCTGTAGCTAATGTAGCAACCCCCATCAGTTATATGTCGTCAAATAATTCGCTAGCTGAAACAGGTTTAGCAGGTATAATTTTTCCGATGGTAGCTACATTTCTCATTTCTAATATTCCTACAGTAATTTTATTGGTAATTTATTTTGCTTGTAGGGAGAAAAGAAGAGTTAATAAAGAATTGGATAAAATGAGAATTGATGATTTATAAGAATACTGGTAAAATGATAACTTTCAAAGGTTATCATTTTTGTCTTAATGAGTTTTGCAGCTATTCAGTCAAGTTGTCATTTTGAGTAAAGGCGAAGCCGAAATCGACAAATCTCGGGCTTGATAAGTAGAAAGCGTGATTGAAACGAAAGTGTTACGTTTTATCGTCGCACTTAAACACTTTCTGACAATCACGTAAAAGCCGAAAGCGCAAAGCGAGAAAGCGAAAGCGCAAAGCATAAAGTAACAGTAGAAAACCGTGCATGAAACACGACTGGCTCTCCACGGCGCTAAAAATTAGGTTGAATTAATCCTAATTGCGCTGTATAATACAATTATTAAGGGAGGACAAAATCATGAAAGTCAATACTCGTAATCTTGTATCTATTTCAGAAGCTAATCAAAACTTTTCTAAAGTTGCTCGTATGGTTGATGAAAATGGTACGGTGATTATTCTCAAAAATAATACGCCAAAGTATATTTTAATTGAATTTGATACTGCCGAAGAAGAACAACTAGCGGCTAACGAAGATGTGTTAACAGTATCTAAACGTCTTATCAATAAAAATAAAAAAGCATATCAAATTTTAGCAAAATGATTAGGCTATCTAAAGATCAAATAATACATTTACATGATGAGCTTATAATTGAGACGGGTGGTTCTCGCGGAATAAAGGATAAAAAACCTTTAGATTCTGCAATAAGTGCAGCATTTCAATCATTTGACAAAATAGATCTTTTTTCAAGTATACAAGAGAAGGCTGCGCGTTAAGGATATGGCATCATAATGAACCATCCGTTTGTTGATGGCAATAAAAGAACTGGGGCTCATGTGATGCTTGTATTTCTTGCTTTAAATGGGATAGAATTGGAATACACTCAGGAAGAATTTACTAGAATTATACTAAAAGTAGCATCAAGTGAATATTCTTATCAACAGCTTTTAAAGTGGATACTAAATCATCAGCTTTAAATGTTGCCATAGGCGCCAAGTACCGTAGCCAACCTCATTGTAAGATTTTAGGTCTTTGAATTTGACTTTGTTTTTTTCGCTTTTCCTTTCAGCCTTCAGCTTTCAACTTTCCACTTTTTTCCGCTTTCCACTATTTTTAGGTATTTCGCTCGCGCACCAAAAATGCTGCGCTGCCGATAATGCGAAAAACAGCAGTCGCGATTAGGGCGATGTAAATATTAAAATTACTGAATATCCAGTGGCCTACAAAAGGCGATATCGCCAAGGTAATATTGGTCAGTGTGCTGTGCACGCCAATGAAAATAATGCGATTTTGGTCGGGCGCTACTTCTAATAGATCGGTAAATAGCACCGTGATAACACCGGAAGTAAAGATGCCGGAGATACTGCTAAGAATGGCCAGTGTCAGCAAATTAGGTGACATGGCATAGAGCAGTGGCGTAATTGCCATACCGAGCGTCGACACGGTCGAAGCGCGTTGATGACCGTATTTGTCGATAAAGACCGGCCAGAGACGGTGGCCGATCATCATGGCTAGGGCGGCGCCAACGTTGATTACGGCCAACCACAATTCATCGGCACCCAAGGTGTTAATCATATAGATGCCAAATAGTGGCCAGCCCATTTGCCAGCCAAAATGAAAAAGCACCGAGGCGCCGACAAACTTCTTAAATGGGCCATTGCGCCTCATTGCGGCAATGCTGTTTTTTAAGTTTATTCGCTTATGATCCTCAGCTGGTTGATAGTAAAATCTTTTAAATATCAAATAGGCGGCGATGCCAAAGATAAACGACAGCACAAATAGTATTTGGTAAATTGTAATATAATCTTGATCATTTTTTGCTAAAAATCGAAATGCCAGGCCACTGCTTAACGAAAATACTGTCATAGTGGCAACCGAAAACATATTGCTGCGCGCCACGACCTGTGAGCGCCTATCGGGAAACAGTTCGCCTGTGATATTGCGATAGCTCGGGTCATAGATGGCCATCGGAATCATCAGCAAGGCGGCTAATAAAATAAAGGTTAGCGGTTGTAGGTTGTCTGGCGCCAAAGGCACAAAGACGTTGAGTAGTGACAGGGTGGCAATTGCCAAAATCAGCCAACCGGTAATACGCTTTTTATCGGCCGTGCGATCGATTAAAAAGACGCCGGGTAGCACCACTAAAATCATCGCAATACCCTTTGTGGCATTGAATAGGGCAATGTCAAAGGGCGTGCCGCCCAGACGCGTTAAGAATTTGATGACATAAGGCCGAAAGCAGGCGATCATCAAATTAAATAGGATAATGTATTTAATATAGCGAATGCGGTTTTCTTCAAAGTGTTCTCTCATAATTGCTCCCTAACATAGTTTAATCGCTTTGCCTTTTAAAGTAAACATAAATTTTACTAGTGTGCAGCCAGCATACGACTTTTTTGGCATCTTGCTATAAAATATATAGTAACGATTAAATGGTTATTATATAAAAGCGAGGTATGCTTTGATTTATGCTATTTTTGGTCTGCTTATAATGGCGCTTAAACTACCGCTTTACAGCATTGTCATTATTTACTTATTTGTGCTGTTGCTATGCCCGAGCGGACAGCGTCGGTTTTTATTATATGGTTTGTTATTGGCGGTTGTCATCGTCGATGTACAGGCTGCATTTTTGCATTACAATGATGGCGCGCTGCCATCAACTGCCAGTGGCTATGTTTACCGCATCGCCGACGGCAAGGCCGATATCTATATAGACGGTCAAAAGTATCGCCTTAAGGCCAAAGGCTTGACTGAAACTTATGAAGGGCAGTATATCACGCTACAAGACGCTGTATTTTATCAACAAAAAACGCTTAATCAGGCCAGTTATAATTTTCAAAGGCACTATCAGCTACTGGGTTATCGCGGTTATTTAAAAGCGCGTTCGATAGTACGTAGCAAGGCGCCGCCTGACTACATTATTAGACGTCTTAGCTATTTGCTGAGAGGGCGGTTACTAGACTTTTTTGATCAGCTTTCGGGGCGGGCTGCAGTGCTGGGTCGCGCCCTTTTGTTGGGTGAAATCAGCGATCATAAATTACTGGAACAAGTCAAAGATTTGGGGCTGTTGCATTTATTTGTAATCAGCGGCTATCATTTTACGGTGATTACCGTATTGGCGCTGTTTATCATGCATCGTCTACTGCGTTTGCACTATCGCTGGTCGCTGGTTGGCGTCATAATCATCAGCTTAATTTATTTGACCATTGTTAAACTGGGTTTTGGTAGCCTGCGCGCCTGCTTGGCAGTTATACTGAGCTCGCTTTGTTTTTTGACTAAGCGCCAAGCTGATGGTGTACAAATTGCTTTGATTTACGTCTTTATTGCGCTGTCGCTAAATATTGCCATCATTTATGATTTGGGTTTTCAGTTGACGGTACTAACCTATATTGCGGTTGTAGTGACCGGCCGTTGGTTGCAACGCCATCAGATCGCGGCGCCGACCTTACAAGCACTTTTATTGAGCGCTGTGGTCATGGCGACGATAAGCGGTGTGTTAATTTACAGTCAGGGCAGCATGCCAGTGAGCGGTATACTATTGATACCATTGTTAACACCGCTGGTTGGCGGCTTTATCATTTTGACGATAATTGGGCTACTGTTGAGTGGGTTGGGCGCATTATATTATCTGAGCTGGCCAATCAATTTTTTAGCTGACCGCATCTATGATTTTATCAATTGGTCAACTGATTTAACGCAGTTGATACTACAGTTTTCACCCTTTATCGCGTTGAGCTGTGTCGTCATTTTATTGGCTGTTTTTGTAAGCCATTTTTTAAGCAATCGCGCTTGGCGTCTGAGCAGCGGCTTGGCGTTGGGTTTACTAATTGCCGCCGTTTTGCTATTTAAACAAGTTAATTTTGGTCTGATTATTAACGGTTATGCGCTGTATGACGGCGAGGCCTATCTGATTCGAGCGCCTAACGCCGTTGTGTTATACGACGTCGGCAACTCGCCGGAGATTGTTCATATATTAAGGCGCAGCGGGGTATCGCAAATTGATGCCATTATTATCAGCCATGCCCATCAAGACCATGATGGTATGCTCGAAACGATTTGCCGGCAATTTAGCGTTAAACAGGTGATTGCTGAAATAGAGACTGAAAAGCAGTTAGAAATTGGCGCCCTTAACTTGCACTTGTATCGCGCGCCGGCCACTTTAAGCGATAACTTGAACGATCAGTCAATCGCCTGTCATTTGCACTATGGCCGATTTGATATGCTGCTGACCGGCGATATGGAAACCGCCTCAACCAAGTGGTTGGTTGAAAAAGTGGGCAGTTTGCCGGTTGAAATCTTAAAAGTGCCACACCATGGCAGTTATAATGATTATTTTTCAGCATTAGTAAGTGTTTGTCAACCGCAAGCTGCAGTGATTGCCGGCGGTAATGGCAAACGGATCAATAAAACAAAAGTGCTTAAAATTTTAGACGATAGCAAGACGCCTTGTTATGATGCGATGACCATGGGTGAAATCACTATCAAAGTCGATGACAGTCACTTTACCATTGATGTCATCAATGGCGCTGCTTTGTCCGATCTATTACAGTAATAGAGTTGTAAACTGAAATAAAAAAAGAAAAAAAGTGCTTTTATTTCACTTTGAGTTGTTAAGTTGAAATAAAAATGCTATAATTAAGTTGTTATTTCAGTTTGAAAGGAAAAAGTATGCGTTCTGGAAAACTTATCAATAATTTAACGGGGGAATTACAATATCAATCTTTTATGCCGGCGGCATTGCCGCCGCAACCGGCGATTGAATTGGATAATGAGCTAATCGATCTGCTTACTAAGGCCAATGTGCAGTTGACCAAATTGGATAGCTTGGCTAGGCATATTCCCAATATAAAGCTGTTTATATCGATGTATGTTAGAAAAGAAGCGTTATTATCTGCGCAGATTGAAGGCACGCAGGCAACTCTAGAGGATGTGCTTGACCCGCTGGCAAAACAGAATGTCCACGGCGATGTCACCGATGTTATCAATTATATTAAAGCGACCGAATATGCGCTTGACAGATTAAATCAATTGCCGCTTTGCAATCGTTTAATAAGAGAAATACATGAGATATTGATGGCAAATGTGCGTGGCCAAAATAAGACGCCCGGGCAGTTTCGACGTAGCCAAAACTGGATAGGTGGTCAGGGCAGCACATTGAATAGTGCGAGATATATACCGCCCAATCCGACTGATATGATAACGGCAATGTCCGATTTAGAAAAGTACATCAACGGGACAGATAGCTTAGATATTTTAATAAAAGCGGCGCTTGTCCACTATCAATTTGAAACTATTCATCCATTTTTAGATGGCAACGGTCGTGTAGGACGTTTGTTAATTACGCTATTTTTGATTGAAAAAAAACTGATGTCAAAACCCGTTTTATATATCTCTTATTATTTAAAGAAAAACAGACTTGAGTATTATGATCGCTTGATGGCCGTGCGTCAAAATGGCACTTATGAACAATGGGTTAAGTTTTTTTTGCGTGCAATTTACCAGTCTGCCAAAGATGCCATCATGACGGTTGAACTTTTGACCGCATTATATGATAAAAATTGCAGTTTAATTGATGGTTTGGGTAGGGCGGCTAAAAATACCGGCTTGGTCTTTAATTATTTACAGGCGAATCCGATTATTGAAATTGGCCAGACGGCAGTTGAACTCGAACTCAGCTTTAATACAGTGGCCAAAGCGGTGCAGCGCTTGATCGATTTAGCAATTCTCGTGCAAGTCAATGCGTCAAGCAGAAATAGAATTTTCGCCTATCAGGATTATTTAGAGATTTTAAGAAAAGATACCGAGTAAAACAACATAGGAGAGGCCATGTCATATAAAGATTTTTACAATGATATAAAGTCGGGTCAGCTCAGTTCACTTTATTTACTGCATGGCAGTGAAAAACTGATGATTGACCGCATGCTTGAACCACTGGTCGAAACTGCTTTAGTTCCGGCGACACGCAGTTTTAATTACATCGCCAAAGCGGGTGAAACACTTAGCTTTGCCGAGGCGATGCAGGCGGTTGAACGGCTGCCGATGATGGATCAGCGCATTGTCGTCGTCATTCAAGCTGCCGATTTTTTGATGTCGAGTCAGTGGACAGACGCCGAACGCGCGCATTTTATCGATTATCATAAAGACAATCCAACTTTGACAACCATCTTGGTCGCAGAATCAATTGATAAACGCAAACGCGCCTATAAACAAATTGAAAAAGTCGGCAAAGTGATAGCGTTTGACCGGCTTGATGAAAAGACGTTAGCAAAATGGATCAGTCAAGAGGTCGGGCGTATCGGTAAAACCATCGATAGCAAGACGGCTTATCAACTGGTCGATAAATTGGGCTATTGTCATAAGGACGCATCGATTGATTTATACGGCGTACTGAGCACACTACAGCGCATTTGCGATTTGACAAAGGGCAAGGCAATTGGGCTAGAAAACCTAGCTGAAGTGGTTGACAACAGTTTAGAGGCCAATATTTTTAAGATGATTGATGCGCTGTTTGAAGGGCGGGCTCAGCTAGCCTTTCGCCAGTTTAATCGATTATTAGCCAGTGGTGAAGTTGCTATTAAAATAGGCTTTATGATTCATCGTCATCTGCGTCAACTACAAAAGATTAATTATTTGGCGGCGCAAAATTATTCGGCCAAGTCAATTGAAAGTGCGCTTGGCATAAAGGGGTTTATTGTTCGCAAAGCACTCGGTCAGCTAAGACGCTATTCTGCAAGCGATCTAAAACGGTTATTAGAGGCCGCTGTCGTCTGCGATTTGCAACTTAAATCGGCGCTTGACGGTACTGCGGCAGTTGAAAACTTAATGGCTACTATTTTGCTCAACGGGCAGGCAAATTAAATGGTGAAACTGATTATTCGTTTTTATTTTTTGGCACCTGATTTAGCATTAAAAATGTCGCTTTCGTGATAAATCCACCAAAACAAACTTGTGTTTTCGTGATTCTTATTGATACAGTTATACTAGAAGGTATGTTAAAGAGAAAAGCATACCAAACGTTGCTGGAATGGAAACATAAATCTAGATGATGGTTGGATTAAATTTAGAAAATATCCGGTTAGAAAATCGATTCAGACCGAATTTGCTCATCAGGGAGGTGTGCATGGCTTATCGTTTCAAGTTGATGCAATAGCATACATTAACGAGTAAAATTGTTTGAATTTGTTTGATTTCATGTTACAATAAAGACGCTAGGGGTGCAATTTGCTGAGATAATACCCTCAGAACCTGATACGGTTAAGGCCGTCGTAGGGAAGCGATATAACCCCCTTGCAAAGGGTTCTTTTTTTGTAAAGATTTAGCGAATCTGTTAGGAGGTTAGTATGTTTAAGGAGTTTTTTGAAAAGATTATGGAAATACCGTCTGGAATTAGCGAAGCGATTGCCGGCTTAATGGCCAGCCCGGCTAGCATAGTAGCGCTACTTTTATTAATTGCAGCCGGCATTTTGGTTTTGCGTTTTTCCAAGATAAAATTCACGTCGAGAATAATGACACATGTGGGCATCGCCGTCGCCATGACGGTCGTACTTAATATGTTTGTACTGTTTAAAATGCCGCAAGGTGGTAGTGTAACGCTGGCTTCAATGGTGCCAATATTCTTCATTGCTTTTATCTACGGGCCTAATATCGGTGTGATGACTGGGCTGATTTTTGGCGTTTTAAATCTTTTGCTGGGCGGTTTCATCGTTCACCCCGTTCAGGTATTGCTCGATTATCCGGTGCCGTTTATGTTATTGGGCTTGGCCGGTATTCTTCCAAAACATATGAATTTGGGTATGGTGATGGCGACGCTTTTAAGGTTTGTTTCTCACGTTATCAGTGGCTTTGTTTTCTTTGCCGAATACGCGCCAGAAGGCATGAACCCGTTACTTTATTCAATTGTCTACAACGCACCATTTTTGATGGCAGATCTATTAATTGCTTTAATTGTTATGAACATCTTACCGATTAATAAATTAGCCAAACGACTGATCGGCAAAGATTTGCAGTTAAAATATTGGTAAGAATTATTTGGAACTGAATTTCTACTGTGCCGTTGACTGTCTCGTCGCTTTCGCGGGCCTTTACATTATATTCTAAATAGAATGTTAAGCCGGTCAAATCAACTGAGCTAGCACCATCATTGTATCTGACATAAACCTTTTTATCGGTAGTGCCGACGGTGTAGTTGGCTTTGTCAAGAAAACAGGCGCAATTTGTCTTTCGGCTTGACTTGGTCATAATACGCAATATAATGTAGACAGGAGGAACTCATGTATATTGTAAAACCGGATGTTTTAAAAACTAAGCAAGATGTCGTTTTGTTAGATTGTCGTTTTGTGATGACAGAGCCGGCAAAGGGGCGCTTGTTATATGATGAAGGTCACATTATCGGCGCTAGCTATGTCGATTTAGACAAAGATTTAGTGGCCGAAATTGGTGAACACGGCGGTCGACATCCGCTGCTTGATTTAGATATTATCAAAGCTAAAATGGAATCACTTGGCGTCGCCGCTCAGCGCCCCGTCTTTATTTACGATAGTGGCGAAATGCCAATGGCTGCTGTGCTTTGGTTTGTCTTGCAACTGCTCGGCATCGATGCCTATGTAATCGCCGGCGGCTTTGCGGCGCTGGTAGCGGCCGGCTTTGAGGTAACCCGTGAGGCTCCTCAAGTGCGTCCTGCAAAAATCACGACTGAGCCGCGTCTGCATTTAAGGGCCGATCTAAATGATGCCTTGCGCAGCATTGATGACTCAAGTGTTGTGTTAGTCGATGCCAGAGCAAATGAACGGTATCTTGGTTTGACAGAACCTTTTGACAGAATAGCCGGTCATATTCCGGGGGCGCTTAATATCTTTTGGAAAGACCTGTTTGATGAAAATCACAATTTAAAAGATGAGGTTGCACTCGCCAACATATTTGCACCGCTTGACAACTACAAGGAAGTTATTTTTCAATGCGGGTCGGGTATCAGCGGTGCCGTTAATTTATTGGTCTATCATCATATAGGTAAAAAGGGCCGGCTATATTCTGGCTCTTATAGTGATTATATATCGTATCCGGGCAATAAATTAATTGTATTGTTAAAGATGGGAAGGAAATTATACTTTAGGGTCTTGGAGGGATTTTGAAAACGATAATTAAAAAAATGCTAGTGTTGTACTGTGTTATTTTTACATTGGCGACTATAGTTAGTAGTACGCTCCAGTTAGTCAGAGGTATAGCGATGGATGGCAATCTGCATATTATTGATCGTGCTATAGTGACCTTAATTGGTGTAATTACCATTACCTTGCTGACTAATATGAACCTAAAAAACAAGTTTTTAAATATTCTATTGCCATATGTTATAGCAATGGCGCTGTTTTTCTTTTATGTCTGGTTGACGGGCTTTTGGGATGCGTTACATCCTAATGCTTATCGTGATATTTTTGTGAATTTTACTGCTGCATTTATATTAGTGGCAATTGTTTTAGCGCTAAGGCAAAAGTTTACAGCTTAACACAAAAAACCTGACTACACAAAGTTTTTGGCAGTCAGGTTTTTTTGTACCATGTTTTTACAAATGCGACATAAGTTATCTTAAATTGTTTACCATTCTAACAGCGATAATCAGCGCTTGTTCTCTTGTTGCATTGGCATAGCCAATTGCATTTTGTGCATCAGTTAAATTTTTGGGTGCAAACATATTATTTCCCATACCGTTAATAATGTTATTTGCTACCATAAAATAAACGCTATCCTTAGCCCAATTAGAAATATCTGCATCATCACTGAAGACAAAGCTTTTGCTGTATTCAAGGGTAAAACTGTCATCTGTGTCGATCGTCCAACTGGGCTTGGTTGTTCTTTTAAAGACGCGCGTTAACATCGTTGCCGCTTGTTCTCTATTGAGCAATACATCCGGTGCAAACTGGTTGCTTGATATTCCCTTGACACATCCGATATTATATGCTTTTAATACGTCTAAATCGTTAGTATCAATAAAGGGATTTTCGGTAGCCGGCAAAGCATCCGTTCCGCTTAGCGCTTCATATACCTTGACGGAAACTGCAGCAAACTCTGCACGCGTGATGGGCTTTCTTAGATCGACATCTTTTAATACGTCGGGCACCAGCCCTTTGTCGTAGGCCTGATCAATTTCTTCTTTTGCCCAAGGAGAATATTGATTATCAACGGTTTCTTGTTTTGCTCTCTCACCATTCCAACCACGCCAGGTTCTGTTTTGGGCGCTTTCATATCGGGAATGACCGATAAAAGACTGCCCATCGACACTCATCACAAATTCAAAATCACCTCTGTCAAGGCTTGACGAATTGGGGTCTTCATACCAATGACCGTAAATCATATTGCCCTTGGCAACGCCCTCGATACGACCGTTGTCGTGCGGGTAATTGCCGGTTATTTTATCGCCGTTTTGCGTAATTGTTAAAACGCCGTAGTTGGTATCCCATTCGCCGTTCCAGTTGTAGTAGCCGGTGGCGTTTTAGCGCCAATTTCTGTTTTCAATATTCTCATATCGAGAATGGCCGATAAAAGACTGCCCGTCGACGCTCATCACAAATTCAAAGTCACCTCTGTTAAGACTTGATGAATTGGGGTCTTCATACCACTGGCCGTAAATCATATTGCCTTTGGCAACGCCCTCGATGCGACCGTTTTTGGATGCGTAGTTACCGGTTATTTTATCGCCGTTTTGTGTAATCGTTAAAACACCATAGTTGGTATTCCATGTGCCGTTCCAGTTGTAGTAGCCGGTGGCGTTTAAGTCGGCGCCCTCCAGTGTAGTGGTTGGTATATCGTCAACTTGGTCATTTGACTGGTTGTTATCATTAGACTGATCATCGCTGGTTCTTTCACCATTCCAACCACGCCAGGTTCTGTTTTGGGCGCTTTCATATCGGGAATGACCGATAAAAGACTGCCCATCGGCACTCATCACAAATTCAAAATCGCCTCTGTCAAAACTTGACGAATTGGGGTCTTCATACCACTGGCCGTAAATCATATTGCCCTTGGCAACGCCCTCGATACGACCGTTGTCGTGTGGGTAATTGCCGGTTATTTTATCGCCGTTTTGCGTAATTGTTAAAACGCCGTAGTTGGTATCCCATTCGCCGTTCCAGTTGTAGTAGCCGGTGGCGTTTTTCCATCCTTTCTTAAATAAATTTTGCTAGATATAATTGTTCAATTCAATATCATTATGGTATTAGAAGATGGCAGTCGATAAGATCGGCAAGGCAGTTGCCCGTGACAAAGCTTTGCTTTATCATAAATCAGTTATCTACTGTGATATAGCCGTTGTCACTTTTATCTTAAATATTACCAATATCTAATTATACCATAGATAGCGCTAGATGATGGTCATTAAAACGAGTGACTTAAATCAAAAAGGCAACATTTAGTGGTTTTATTATTTTAATTGGAATATGTAGCGCGTAATGGAGAAATTGGGGAACTGACATTTTTAAGGGCGGCAATGCCGCCCTTAAAGTATTATTTTTCTGCCGTTAATTCAACGCTATCGCGTTTATTTGGCATAATAAATGATAAGCCGAAGAAAGTAATTGCCGATACGAATATGCCTAAAAAGATGGGATCTAAATCAAAGAATGAAATAATCTTTTTCTCAACCAAGACAACGGCTAAAGAGCCAAATACCAGTGATGCCAAGGTGCCGGCCATGCTGGCCTTTTTCCAGTAGTGGCCAAACAAATAGGGTAGGAATGAACCGCCGGCGCGCAGCGTAAAGGAGAACATCAGTATTTTGATAATGCTGCCTTGATTGGTCAATGCGATAATGGTTGAGAAAACGGCAACGATTAACATCGTAAATTGCGTAACGCGTAAGACGTTTTTATCATCGGCGTCTTTGTTAAGATACGGCCTGTAAATGTCGTTGGCAAAAATCGAGCCTGCACCGAGCAAATCGGAGTCAGCCGAGCTCATCGTTGCCGAAATGATACCGGCAAACAGTAGGCCGACAATGATCGGTGGCATGGTTGTAATCGCCAGTGTCGGTAAAGCATAACGCGCGCCGTGTTCCATAATTTGCGCGTCGCTCATTAGACCTTGTTTAACCATTGAAAAGGCGACAATACCGAGGATTGCCGGAATAAAGGCATACACAAAGTTAAGTAGTCCGGCGTAAATTGAGCCCAATTTGGCAGAACGGTCGTCTTTTGCCGCGTAGTAACGCGAAACGGCCTCTTGTCCAACGGTAAATGATGCCGTGTACATAATGACAAGTGAAATAATTGTTTTAAAACTGATGCCGGCTGTGAACGAAAGTTTTTCCGGTGGTATTGTGCTGACAATGGTACCCCAACCGCCGGCGCTGTTGATGGCAAAGGGAATGGCCAACACCATACCGACCACGATTAATATCATTTGTACAAAGTCGGTGATTGTGACAGACCACAAGCCGCCCATGATTGAATAGGCAGTTACGACGACGGCCACGATTAGCACAGATAGTGTGTAACTGAACCCGGTCATAACAGATAAAACTGTCGCTGAAGCGATAATTTGTACGGCGGTTAGACCGATTAACGGCAGCAGCATGATAATGGCGGTGATAAAACCGGGTGCCTCACCGTAGCGACGTCTAAAGTATTCCGGTACCGTTTTAACCAGTGCTGAGCGAAACTTTGGCCCCAAAACTGTTAAAATGGCAAAGGTAATACCCATTGTCAAAACGTACCAAGAGGCCGATAGCCCCCAGTCACCATAGGCTTTTTCGACCACTCCTAAAGAAGAACCGCCGCCAATTTCAGTGGCTGCCAGTGTGCCTGCCATCAAGAGTGGGCCAAGTCTTCTGCCTGCGACCATAAAGTCTTCGTTGTTTGAAATGCGTTTAGACGAGATGTAACCGATAAACAACATAATTCCCAGGTAGATGACGACTATAACAATTACTGTAGTATTAGCCATAATAACTCCTTTCTTTAGTTGTTTAGTTTAGCGATACCCGATTTAGCTAGAACATTAAGATATGAAATGGTTTCAGATCTTAAAACAATAAATCAGGATATATTAATCATACCAAATAATTAATAAATAATCAATGGTGGCATTTTACGTTTTTTTTGGATTGTTAGCATTTACAGGCGCGTTATGAAACGCGTTGAAGATTGGTACAAAATTTGGACAGAAAAAAGATAACAATTAGCGTTTTTTTACGTAATCAATTAAATCTTTTTTATTTAAGCCAAGTTGTTTGGCAAGTGCTGATACCGTACCGGTTGGAATAATGTCATTGTCTTTGTGGTAGTGAAAAGTAACCAAACAAGATTTGCCATTAAGTCGACCAATATAGCGGTTTTGTTTTTTTCCCTTTGCAACAAAATGATATTTTTTTAGAAATCGCATAAATTGCCCTTGAGTTATTGTATCAGCCAATTTTTAAAATCTCCTTAATTTTTTGATCATCATCAATGTTGAGTAAAATATTACCAATTAAAAATTGCTGAAAGCCATCTAATACGTTAGAAAACAGCTCAATATTGTCGGCATAATCTTTTGCAAATGTCTTGGCTTCTGCAAGCATCTGACTCATTGCCACTTTTTTAGAATTACCCTCGCCATATATTTGCGGCAAGGTGCTGTTGTATGCTGTGTAGTAGTTTAGTTCTTTATCATATTCAATTTGGCAGTTAGTTGCTATATTTTTTAGTAAGCTATCCAGTATTTTTTGATTTAAGATATAACTGGTATCATGCGTATTTTTGTTCATTAGTTTTGGGATAAAGCCGTATTTAACGTAATTCTGAATTTCAGAAATCTTAGCGCGCGTTTCGGCTGCGCCATAAACTAGATTTGTCATGTTAATTGTCACCTCCTGATTAGATTATATCAGTTATGTACACGTTGTACAAGGTGTACATAAATAAAAATGATGTTTTTAACTTTCAAATTGAAACTTATAATTTTGCGCAATCTAAAAGCGCCTATAAATGAGGCGCTTTTTCGAGACACGTGTGGGGAAGGACTTAAGCCATTGCGTTTACGTGCTTGGCTAATCGCGAAACCATTCTAGACGCAGTTTTTCTATGGATGGTTCCCTTTGTAGCAGTCATATCAATACGCTTTGTAGCAGCTCTTAGGCGCTCTTCGGCCAAAGCCTTATCACCGGCTTTAATCGCCTCGTGTACGCGCTTAACGGCTGTACGCATTTCTGACTTTCTCGCTTTATTCCGAGCCGTCTTCTTTTTGATGACCAGAATTCGCTTTTTTGCAGATTTAATATTTGCCACAATTTCACCTCCCTTGTGTTTACACTGTTAATTCAATAAATCAACAGATGTATTTTATCACGAGAGGCGGTGAAGTGCAAGAAATTTATTGCGCTTTGCTTAAAAAACTGTCGAAATGTGGCTGATGGCATTGTTAAACGAGCTAGAATTTGTTATAAAAACCGGTCAATTGAGGTGGCGCTAAAAAAAATTTCTTATTTTGTGGTGTTTTTAAGCTTTATAGGGCATATTATGCAAATCATTGCAAAAAAATTCTTGTTTTTTCAATTGAAAGTAGTAAAATAAAATTAATGACTACTGTTATTAAAAAACAATAATCGATCGATGGGAGGTTTTGTGATGAATAAAGCACTTTTAATGATGGCTTTGGTATTGTTTTTTTCAATATTATTCACTAGCTCTTCGCGCGTGGTTGCGTTTAATAATTTAATGACATGCGATCAAAACAACAACATTTCATTAGGTATAAAATACATAGCCGCCGAAAAATATGATGGAAGTGGAGATTTTATAAACCGTTTTGCGGGTCAGATCGCAGGTGATGAAAATGTTTAAAGAATTTGTGCCAATATTGAATTTTCAAACATTTTTTTATCTGCTAGTGCAAATGCTATTGCTAATAGCTGTTTTAAATCAATACAATCGATATGTAAAAAAAAGAACTACACTAATATATGTAATTATAACCTCATGTACACTTTTAATATTTAATTATATATATTTGTGTATGAATTATATCTCTAAATAGAATTAAATTTTCTCAACTATTAGGCATCGGGTCATATTGACCTGATGCTTTTTATATTTTTTATTTGGGAATCTTTTTGTTTATTGTACTTTGCTTAAAAAACTGTCGAAATATGACTGATGGCATTGTTAAATGATTTAAAATTTGTTATAATGAACCAGACGATGGAGGTCGCGATGAATAGTTTTTCTTGCTAATTTGTGAATAGTGACAAACGACAGTGGCGTTGTTTGTCGTGCAAGAAAAGTTATCTGTTGATATATGATATGTTTTTCAGATTATTGCAACCATTTGGTCGTCATACTAATTTACTATAAGATGTAAGTGATTTAAGCGCCAATTGCGTTTTGAGCGCGATATGACCGAATAGTTACGATTTGGGTGTACTGCAGATTAACTGCAGTTTTTTTGTTGTAAAGGAGTTTTTATGGCACAAATAAAAATTAGTAATTTGACTTTTGGCTATCCGGGCAGCTATGAATTGATATTTGACAATGTAAATTTAGGGCAAGACGACGTTTTTTAATTTGTTGATGGGGCAGTATAGCTATCGAGGTAGCATTAGCGGCGCAAGCGAGTTTCAGCGGTTTCCTTTTCAGATTAGCGATGGCGAACTTTTGCTAATCGATGCCTTAAAATCAATAAATCCCACTCTACAAGACTGGCGGTTAAAGCGCGAATTAAATTTGATCGGTTTGAATGAAGATTACCATTATCGTTATTATCATACACTTAGTCAAGGCGAACAGAGCAAGGCGCAGATCGCCGCTTTATTTGCCGCTGACCAATCATTTTTATTAATTGATGAGCCGACCAATCATCTTGATGTAGCGGGGCGCAAAGCGATTGCCGACTATCTCAACAAAAAGAGCGGGTTTATCGTCATTTCGCATGATCGGACTTTTTTGGATAGCTGCATTGACCACGTTTTATCGTTAAATCGATCGACAATTAGCCTTGAAAAAGGCAACTTTAGCAGTTTTATGTGCAACAAACAATATCGCGATAATTTTGAAATGGCAGAAAACAAAAAGTTAGTTAAGCAAATAGCCGTTTTAGAGCAGGCTGTAAGGCAAACGGCGCAATGGTCTGACAGCGTTGAAAAAACAAAAATTGGCATGGGGCCGACTAACAGAGGCTATATTGGTGCAAAATCTGCTAAAATGATGCAGCGTTCCAAGGCGATAGAAAACCGCAAAAACGAAGCGATTAAACAAAAATCTAAGTTGTTAAAAGATGTTGAACGTACCTTTCCACTTAAATTTTGGCCATTGAAATATCATAAAGCGGTTTTGGCTGAGGCGCAAAATTTGCAATTGGGTTTTTCCAAAACGCTTAATCGCGCAATCAGTTTTAAACTTGAACAAGGCCAAAGGTTGGCGTTGTTAGGAACTAATGGCAGCGGCAAGTCGACACTATTGCGCGCTATTATCGGTGATTACGCCACTGGTTTAAAGCTTAAAGGGCGCATGAATGTTGCCGGCGATTTGATCATTTCTTATGTTTCTCAGGATATTGCTAAGTTAAAGGGCAGTTTGACGGCATTTTTAGAAGAGAGTTCTGTTGATGAGGCGCTTTTTTATTCGCTATTGCACAAGTTGGGTTTTGATTACCAAAAGACTGAAAAATCAATTGAAAACTACAGCGATGGTCAGAAGAAAAAAATATTGATTGCGCGCAGTCTGGCGCAAGCGGCGCATCTTTATATTTGGGATGAACCGCTTAATCATATTGATATTTATAGCCGCATTCAGATTGAACAGGCAATTTTAGCGAGCGAACCAACCATGCTATTTGTTGAGCACGATGCGAGCTTTGTCGAAAATGTCTGTACGGCTAGGCTGTATCTAAAAAGTGATATTAAAATTAAAATCTAAATTGCTTTGCTTAAAAAACTGTTATAACGCCGTTGTTCGTGTTATAATGACAGGCGAGCAGTTTGTAAAATAAAGGATGGGAGTATTGCCTATGCGGCAAAAGAATATTAGAAATTTTAGCATTATTGCGCATATCGATCACGGTAAATCAACTTTAGCCGACCGTTTAATCGAAAAAACCGGCTTGTTGACCGACCGCGAAATGAAAGAACAAGTGCTTGATAATATGGATTTAGAGCGCGAGCGCGGCATCACCATTAAGCTGCAGTCATCGCGCTTGATTTATCAAGCAAAAGACGGTGAACAGTACATCTTGAATTTAATCGATACGCCGGGGCACGTCGACTTTACCTATGAAGTGTCGCGCAGCCTTAAGGCCTGTGAAGGCGCTATTTTGGTGGTTGATGCCACTCAAGGCGTCGAGGCTCAAACGCTGGCCAATGTCTACTTGGCAATCGATCAGGACTTAGAGATTGTACCGGTCTTAAATAAAATGGATTTGGCCAGCGCACGCCCCGATGAAGTCATTCACGAAATTGAAGATTTTGTCGGCATCTTAGCCGAAGAGGCACCGCGTATTTCGGCCAAAAACGGCCTTAATATCGAGCAGGTTTTAGAGGCGATTGTCGAGTTGGTACCGGCGCCGAG
>PDWI01003778.1_pt1 | contig 25371 bp, 17 predicted proteins | sample 1430891 | NCBI WGS metagenome assembly PDWI01 (sample SAMN01162508, study PRJNA174530) | Oral metagenome, whole genome shotgun sequencing project. | biome: Marine environment; feature: Marine mammal; material: Swab sample of the gingival sulcus; isolation source: swab sample of gingival sulcus...
CAAAAGGAGTCTTTCCTGTAGCGCCTCGACCCCGTACACCATCGCTTCTTTTACCGCCCCAATATGCGTCATCAATGACGACTAATTTGCGCAACGGTTATTCGTCATCTCTTTCTTTCATGGTTTGCTGGAGTTTATGTTTCAAGCGAAGCGCGGTATTGGCTGAGACACCAAGAGTGCGAGCCAGGTTTAGAGAAGAAATTCCGTCTTTTGATTGGGTAATGAAATATATTGCAAGAAACCAGACGGTAAGTGGAAGTTTGGTTGATGCGAAAATGGTCCCAGCTGTCAAGGAGGTTTGAGTGCGGCAATTATTGCACTGTAGGACTTTACGTGAAGCAATGTAGCAGTGGCCACCAGTGTGACCGCAATACGGGCATTCAAATCCATTGGGCCAACGGAATTTGAACAGGGCCTGTTAACAATTGGCTTCGTCACCGTATTGAGCAAGAAAATCTGTCAAACTTAAACCTTTTTGAAACTGAATTGAATTCTTTGCCATGATAATCCTCCGTTTTGGTTTGCTTTTGGTGGATTATGACATAGTGGGTTTATCATATAGCGACTAACCCCTAAATAAATGTGGCTGAAGTTCAGTGGTAAACACAATTACATTAGACCGATGGGGGAAAAGTTTTACGATTGTTAATTTTTTTGCAAAAGCTGGATTGCGAGAAGAGTTTTATCAAAATTGTTGGCTACGCTTTCAATGGAATACACCTCCAAAGCCGTAGTGGCGATTATAGATCATTTAAATACGGCTCTGGGTCGCTTCTCCTCACCCCCTGTCGCTGGACTGCAATGGAACCCAGGCCAGCTTTCCTCTGTAACAATAACCACTTATCTAATTTTATTCACTAATTTTCCGGCAGAAAAATACGCAGCAGTCTCAATGCCTCCTTTCAGCTTTTTGTAAAATCCTCCCAACAGATTACAACTATTTGCTGCCCCATCGGTCAAACGTAGTAAAAGCCTTCCCCAAAAAAGCTGGGAAGGAGTCGATGCAGAAAAAACCAACAGCCAACCTGCTTGCGCATTCCGTAAAACCTGGATGCACTTGTCATAATGCGCGGGTTGTATTTTATAAAAAGATGCGTTGAGCCATTTTTTTAGCCATAACGGTTCTTTCTTGTTGTTGAACAAGCTGAGGTTGTATAATGAACCTGAATCCGTGAGCATTCAAAAATAGTGCAGAGACACGGCGGTGAGGTAATTGATCAGACAGTGGGTGTATCAAGAGCTGTTTTGGGACGCCACGCAGGGAGGTTAAGTGAAGCAGGTATTTTGGTTTTACTTCCTTTTTGAATCGCTAAAACAATACGTTATAAACAATCAGGCCCTAAAACTTCACGGATTCAGGATGCAGTCAACACATGGGGTGGAGATGGTGTAAGCGCAAATAAGGAATTTTTTAATGACAATATCTCGGGATGCAGTGTTAAAAAAAATCTTACATTCAAATGAACTTCCCACCCTTCCTGTGGTGGCTTCTACATTGCTGACCATAACAGCAAAGGAAGAAACCACCCTGTCTGACATTGCCCAACTCATTTCCCGGGATGTGGCGTTATCGTCCAAGGTACTGCGGGTCTCCAACTCTTCTTTTTATAGTTTCCCGCAACAGATCTCCACCATAAATCAGGCTGTATCCATTTTAGGCACCAATGCAATACGGAGCCTGGTCCTTTCCTTTTCGTTTTTAAGCATCCGTTCGAAAAACTCCAGCCCCCGGTTTAACTTTAAACAATTTTGGGAACAATCTCTGGTTTGTGCTACTGCTGCCAAGCTCATCCTGGATCAGGTTGATGGTGCCAACACTGAAGAAATTTTCATATCAGGATTATTACATAACATCGGTCAACTCATTTTTGCCACCACCCTGCCAACGCCATTTGACCAGGTGCTGGAAAAACTGGAAAGTGATCCTGATGCCAGTGTATCCGAAATTGAACAGGAAATATTGCACATCAGCCACAGTGAGGCAGGGTATGCCGTTGCCCAACAATGGGGTTTCCCTGAGACCTTGCTGCTCCCAATACAATATGGCGATAATCCCGGTGCCTATACGGGCAAGAATAAAGACATAGCACTCAATATTAAAGCTACCTATCTGGCCCAGTTACTCAGCAAAATTTATTACTCTGAAAAACCTGAGCAGTATCATCGCCAATTCCGTACACAAGCGAAAAAACTGCTTCCGTTAAAGGGCACTGCCATCAATACAATTCTCCACCAAATTAACCATGAAATTGACAAGGTAGCTGAATATTTCAATATCAAGATTGACCATGTAAAATCAGTTGCGGAAATTCTTCAGGAAGCCAACTTACGGCTCAGCTTGCTGAATTTGTCGTATGAGGAGATGAACCGGGAGTTGATCAAGACAAAGATGGAGCTGGAGAAACTTACCGAGGAACTGGTTAAAAAAAATTTGTTATTGGAAAACCTGGCAAACCTGGACGGGCTTACTGGAATCCACAACCATCGTTATTTTCACTCTTTTCTTGACAACGAAATAAACCGTGCGATTCGCAACCAGGGTGCCATTGCCCTGTTGCTTGCCGACATTGACCATTTCAAGAAATTCAACGACACCTATGGACATCAAGTGGGCGACTTTGTGCTTAAGGAATTTTGCCGGGTTGCCCAGGAAAACATCCGCGAATATGACCTCATTGCCCGCTATGGAGGGGAAGAATTTGTATTTGTTCTCCCTGACACAAACATGGAAGAGGCACAGACTGCAGCGGAAAAAATCCGCACCCTCACCAATGATTATACCTTTGATGATGGCCAGCGTACCTATCACGTAACCATCAGTATCGGTATTGCAGTTGCTCACCCTGAGAGCCGCGAATTTAACAAGGATGATTTTATTGGCTCTGCTGACAGCGCATTATATGCAGCTAAAAAGGCAGGGAGAAATCGAGTGGCGGTGTTCAGCCCTAAAAAGAAGTGGTTTCCGTTATAAGCATTGATAAGGTTGCAGGGAGTAATTGATTCTATTCGCCGTTCCTGTTCTCTTTCCTTATTCCCTTTTCACAATTTTCTTCACAGTTGCTCCCCCGCCTGATAAGGTAGCAGAATTACAGTTCTGTTGTGATTTCAGATCAATACATTTAATTGCGCTAAAGTGAGGAGTATATGAAACCAAGAAGATCCAACTTATCTGTACCAGGTCATGTGGAAAAAATGCACGCCAAGGCAGCGGGTAGTGCAGCTGACGTTATCATGCTGGATCTGGAAGACAGCGTGCCAGTAGACTCCAAACAGCAAGCCAGAGAGCAGGTAATTACCTCCTTAACCAATCTGGACTGGAGCAATACCACGGTCACGGTGCGTATTAACTCCCTGGATACGCCCTTTGCCTACCGCGACTTGCTCGAAGTTGCTGAAGAATGCGGGCATATCATTGATGCCATTGTTATTCCCAAGGTAAACAACCCAAGCGACATTCACTTTGCTGATCACCTGCTCAATGGGATTGAACTTTCCAAGGGGTTCCAGCGACCTATTGGCATTGAGGCTTCAATTGAAACAGCTGAAGGGCTCAATGTTGCAGCTGACATCGCTGCTGCCAGCGAGCGGGTAGCTACCCTGGTATTTGGTATTGCGGACTACTCTGCTTCGGTTGGTGCCCGGCTCGTATCAATCTCAGGGCATGGGGAAAAGGAAGAAGAACTGTATCCAGGCCACAGGTGGCATTACCCGTTAAGCAAGATGGTCATGTCTGCTAAGGCCAACACAACCATGGCAATCGATGCACCTTATGGCAATTTTAAAGATCTGGAAGGGCTGCGTAAATCTGCTGTTATGGCCTGCGCTCTTGGTTGTGATGGCAAGTGGGCGATTCATCCAGGGCAAATAGATGTGATTAACGAGGTGTTTACTCCTGCTCAAAAGGATATTGAGCTGGCTCAAAAAGTGCTTGATGCCAATGCAGAAGCGCAAGCTACAGGAAAAGGTGCCATAGCAGTGGAAGGGAGGATGGTTGATCAGGCCACGGTCAGGCTTGCCAACCAGCTGGTGAGCCAGGCAAAACATCTGGGGTTAATCTAAAGCTTCTCACAACCCATACATTTCAAAAGAAAAAGGGGTGCTCATTGAGCACCCCTTTTTTACATCTTAACAGGTTAATCTATAATTAACCAATTACAGCAAGTACAGCGTCCTTAACAACGGTATCACCAGAAGCAAATCCGAGAGCTTTTACTTCGCCATCACATGGTGCAGCAAGGGCGTTTTCCATCTTCATAGCTTCAAGAATTACCACGGTGTCGCCAGCGCTTACAGTAGCACCAACTTCAACTTCGTACTTGATGATCAGACCAGGCATTGGCGCTGTCAGAGGGGTTCCACCTTCAACAGCAACTGGTGCAGGTGCAGGAGCGGCAGCAGGCGCAGCAGCTGGTGCTGCAGGTGCAGCGGCAGGTGCAGCTACGTTGAAGTATTCGCCATCAACAAATACGTTGAAGGTACGAACGTTAGCGGTCTTTTCAGGTGTATCCGGCTTGGCTTCAATGAGCTCACCCGCTTTAGCCTTGGCAACCAGAGCGTCCTTAGCCTTAACTTCTTCCATGGTGAGCGGCATAACTTCTGGAGGCGGCTCAGAAACGCCATATTTCCACTCGAGGAACTTCTTACCGGTTACAGGGTAGATGGCATAGGTTACGAGATCGTCGATATCTTTTGCCAGATCACCGATTTCTTCTTTTGCCTTGTCCAGTTCAGGCTCAAGTACGTCTGCAGGACGGCAGGTGATCGGTTCCTCACCACGATCGTACCCTTTAAGTGCTTTTTTCTGTACTTCAGCATCAATAGGTACGGCGGTTTTACCATAGAGACCGTAGCAAAGGTCTTTAACCTGAGCAGTGATCATCTTGTAACGTTCATTCTCATCGTCAAACAGCACGTTATTTACCGTCTGGATACCAACGATCTGGCTGGTTGGGGTAACCAGAGGAATCTGACCAAGCTCTTTACGAACGATAGGCAATTCTTTGTATACGGCATCAATCTTGTCAAGAGCGTCCATTTCACGGAGCTGATTAACAAGGTTAGACAGCATCCCACCCGGGGTCTGGTGCAACAGTACGTTAATATCAATAATGGAGAACTTGGAGTCATCAGCCAGGTGCTTGTATTTAGGCATAACTTCTTTTTCAAGCACTTCATTGATTTCAGCAAGCTTCTTGATATCAAAACCAGTGTCACGGCTGGTGCCGAGCAGAGCCATCACAAAAGGCTCAACCGCAGCGTGGGAAGTACGGTATGCATATGGAGACATACAGGTATCAATGATATCTACACCAGCTTCAATAGCCTTGAGGTGTGACAGCGGAGACATACCAGAGGTAAAGTGGCTGTGCAGATGCACAGGGGTATCAGTAACTTCCTTGATACCTTTAACAATTGCGTATGCATCGTAAGGAGCAATAAGACCGGCCATATCCTTGATACAGATGGAATCTGCACCCATGGAATCCAGGTCTTTTGCCTTGTTTACATAATACTCAAGATTATATACCTCACCACCAAGACGCGGCTCGGTCAGGGTGTAGCAGATACAACCTTGAAAATGTTTACCAGAAGCCTTGATCTGCTTAACAACGGTTTCAAAGTTACGATAGTCGTTAAGTGCGTCAAAGGTACGGAAGATATCCATTCCATTTTCAGCAGCACGTTCAACAAATTTCAGCGCCAGGTCATCAGCGTAGTTACGATAACCAACCAGGTTCTGCGCTCTCAGCAGCATGGAAAATGGTGTCTTTTTGATGTAGCGCTTTAAGGTACGCAGACGTTCCCAAGGATCTTCGTTGAGGAAACGATGCATGGTATCAAACGTTGCTCCCCCCCATGTTTCCACTGCCCAGAAACCAATTTCATCCATCATTTCCGCTACAGGGATCATATCTTCTGTACGACCACGGGTCGCGAACAGGGACTGATGTCCATCACGAAGACTGAGGTCCATAATTTTTACAGGATTCTCTGCTGCAGGACGATCAGCATCGTAATTCATGGCGGTCATTTTTACTTGGTCGCTCATTGTTCGTTTCTCCTCTAATTCTTTATCAATAAAATTCGAAATCTATGATGAAGCAATTAAAACGCTCTTAGTTGCAACATTCTTCTAAAAGACATCATCTCCTGACGCCCACTGATTGCCCACATGCTTGGGCCAGCTTTAGCTGCTGCGGCTGCTGCGGCCTGTTGCTCCAAGAACGCTGCTTCAGCTTCCTGCTGCAGGTAGGTATTTACTGCGGCCATCGCCGCTGCCATTTTTTTGTTTTTCTTTCCCATCATATCACCCTTTGATGATTGAATTGATCACAGCTCATTCCACGTAAAGCCTGAAAAGACCTGGTTACAGCGGAATATTGCCATGCTTTTTCGCAGGGTTGGTATCACGCTTGGTTCTGATAGTCAGAAGCGCATTGATAATGCGGGTACGAGTTTCAGCAGGCTCAATTACGTCATCAATGTATCCACGCTGAGCTGCACAGTAAGGGTTAGAGAAGTTGGTGTTATACTCATTTTCCTTATCTGCCAGGAATGTTGCTGGATCATCTTCCTTCTTTGCTGCACGTGCGTAAAGTACTTCAACAGCACCTTTACCACCCATTACCGCAATCTCACCTGTTGGCCAGGAGTAGTTGATGTCACAACGCAGGTGCTTGGAAGACATAACACAGTATGCTCCACCGTACGCCTTACGAGTAATAATGGTAATCTTGGGTACAGTTGCTTCACCGTACGCATACATCAGTTTCGCACCATTTCGGATAACACCACCGAACTCCTGATCAGTACCAGGCAAAAATCCGGGAACGTCAACAAAAGTGATCACAGGGATATTGAAACAGTCACAGAAACGAACAAAGCGAGCACCCTTGATAGAGGAATCAATATCAAGAACACCAGCATAATAAGAGGGCTGGTTGGCTACGATACCAACAGACTTGCCACCGTACCGGGCAAAACCAACAATGATGTTAGGTGCAAAATTTTCCTTGATCTCAAAGAATACACCGTTATCAACCGTCTCCTTAATCACCGTCTTCATATCGTATGCGGCATTAGGATTGTCCGGAATAATCTCATTGAGCGATTCTGAACGACGGGTAACAGGATCATCACACTCTGCGTCAGGAGGATCTTCCATGTTATTTTGCGGCAGGTAAGAAAGCAGGGTCTGGATGTACAAGATCGCGTCATCTTCATTCACCGCACCGTAATCAGTTACCCCGGACTTGGTGGTATGCATGGAAGCACCACCGAGCTGCTCAACAGTAACGTCTTCATTGAGTACCGTTTTAACAACCTTGGGACCGGTAAGGAACATGTAGGATTGCAGTTGTACCTGAATGATAAAGTCCGTAAGCGCTGGAGAATATACCGCGCCACCGGCACATGGGCCGAAAACACCAGAGATCTGAGGAACGACACCAGATGCCAGGATATTTCTGAGGAAAATGTCGGTATAACCACGGAGTGCTTCAATACCTTCTTGAATACGTGCACCACCTGAATCGTTCAATCCGATTACAGGAATACCGTTTTTCATCCCCAGTTCCATCACCTTGACAATTTTTTCTGCCAGGGTTTCAGAAAGAGAACCGGCCAGAACGGAAAAATCCTGTGCATAGATATACACAGGACGGCCAGCGATTTTACCACAACCGGTTACAATACCGTCACCGGCAAACTTAATTTTCTCCATTCCGAAGTTCACACAACGGTGGAGTTTAAAACAATCGTACTCCTCGAAGGAACCGGGATCAACGAGCTGATTGATTCTTTCACGCGCGGTCTTCTTGCCCTTGGCGTGAATTTTATCAATCTTGTCCTGACCACCGCCGAGGAGAGCTTCCGCTCTGCGCTTCTTCAGCTCTTCTAATTTTTCTTTTGTTGTACTACTCATGCTGTCTCCTTGCTGCAGAATTCAATGGTGATTCCGTGCTTCAACTATGAGCACGAAGGCAGTGTAACCACTGCCTTCGCCTAATGAACTATACGTGGATTAGAAAACTTTTTTACAAAGTTCGCCCATCTTGCCAAGGTTTTCACAATGATGAACGCCACTGGCCTTCATTGCTTCGATCTTAGCTTCAGCGGTACCTTTACCACCGCTTACGATTGCACCAGCATGGCCCATACGACGACCTGGAGGAGCGGTAAGCCCTGCAATAAAACCAACAACAGGCTTGTTGGTGTTTTTCTTGATCCATTCGCATGCATCTTCTTCAGCATTACCACCGATCTCACCAATCATTACCATGGCTTTGGTTTCTGGATCAGCTTCAAATGCTTCTAAGCAATCGATAAAGTTGGTACCGTTAATTGGATCACCACCGATACCAATACAGGTGGTTTGACCAAAACCAACAGAAGTCAGCTGATGAACTGCTTCGTAGGTCAGGGTTCCAGAACGGGAGACAACGCCCACGTTCCCTGGCTTGCCCATGGTGTTAGGCATAATACCGATCTTACACTCGCCAGGAGTCATGATACCTGGGCAGTTAGGACCGATAAGACGGGTTGTTTTGGTGGTGAGATAATTCTTCACACGCATCATGTCCATTACCGGGATACCTTCGGTAATACACACAACCAGCTCGATTCCGGCATCAGCTGCTTCCATAATGGCATCAGCTGCAAATGGCGGTGGAACGAGAATCATGGATGCGTTGGCATTAGATGCGGCCTTCGCTTCTTTTACAGAGTTATAGATGGGTACATCGTCCATCTTCTGACCGCCCTTACCAGGTGTAACACCTGCAACGACGTTGGTTCCATAAGCGATACAGGACCGTGCATGGAACTGGCCTTCCTGGCCGGTGATACCTTGTACGAGTAAACGGGTGTCTTTATTTACGAAAACGCTCATTGTATTCCTCTATGGGTCTAGTAATTAATTCGCTTGATAATCGCACTCCATCAATTGGTAAAAACCAGTTGATACGGAATTTATCAGGCTACGATTGCCGCTACCTTTTCTGCTGCGTCGGCGAGGTCAACAGCGTTGATCAGGTCAAGACCAGAATCAGCCAGGATCTTACGCCCTTCTTCAACATTGGTCCCTTCCATACGTACAACAACAGGTACAGAGAGGCTTAACTTGGTAGCAGCCTGAACAACACCCTGAGCCAGGATATCACAACGGAGAATACCGCCAAATACGTTGATCAAAATGCCTTTGACATTTGGATCGCTCATAATGAGACGGAAACCGTTTTCAATAGCTTCAGCGTTTGCTCCGCCTCCTACGTCGAGGAAGTTTGCAGGAGAGGCACCAGCCATCTTAACGATATCCATGGTTGCCATGGCAAGGCCAGCACCGTTTACGATGTTCCCTACATTACCATCAAGGTTGATGTAGTTGAGGCCATACTTACTCGCTTCCAGCTCGATAGGATCTTCTTCATCTGGATCGTGCATTTCTTTAACGTCTGCATGACGGTACATGGAGTTACCATCTACGTCGATTTTTGCATCCAGAGCAATGATGTCGTCTTCTTCAGTGATGATCAGTGGATTGATTTCCAGCATGGAGCAATCGTAATCAACAAACAGGTTGTAGAGGTTTTTCACCAGTGCAGACATTGGCTTCATGAGTTCCTTGGGAAGTTCAAGACCAAAGCATACCTGACGCATATGGAAAGGCTGAACGCCTGTTCCAGGATTGATGTGTACAGTGATGATACGTTCAGGAGTTTTTGCTGCAACTTCTTCGATATCCATACCACCGTCCTGGGAGCACACAATAGCTACCGTTGCGGTTTCACGATCCGGGATAACGGAGAGGTACAGTTCTTTCTTGATGCTGACGCCTTGCTCAACCAGAACCTTGTTCACTTTTTTACCTTCAGCACCAGTTTGCTTGGTGACGAGGGTCATCCCAATGATAGCATCTGAGACTTCTTTCACTTCTTCTTTGGTTTTGGCAAGCTTGACCCCGCCACCTTTACCACGACCACCGGCATGAACCTGGGCCTTTACCACTACAGGGAGTCCAAATTCATCCGCAATTTTTTCTACTTCTTCTGTCTTGTAAGCGACCTTGCCATTAGGGGTCGGTACATTGTATTTTCGGAATAATTCCTTGGCCTGATACTCATGAATTTTCATAGACGCATCCTTTTGCGGAGTACCGAACGTATCAACATGTTGATCGGGCGGTCTCCTAGAGAAGTAAAGTTGTAATTCCTAACACCACTACACGTTTTAAGCGATAAGTTCACTCGCTTTTCCAGAAATGAATTCGGCCTGCTGCCATGTGCGTCAGTTGTCAATGGGAGTGAACACCTGACTGAGCAACCATCTCGCACAGGTACATCTCCTAAAAAACGCCCTTAATACACTATGTTCAGTCTAAAGTCCGCTTGCACAGGGATTCCCATGTTAAAGACTTCAAGATAAAACAAACTGTAGTTCGGTCGTTTTCTCTGGAAATGATAAAGGCGAGAAATAAGAATGAGAGCTTATGCTTGATGCAAAAACCCGGATGAACCACGTCAGCTAGAAGAGTCTTTGACTACACGCGCGCCTTCTTGGCTTATACGTTCACTTTACCGCTGCCATATCCGAAAAAACCACCCAAAGCTCTGCACTTACACCCTGATGCAGAACGCGAGTCAAGCGATTAAAAACAGTGACGCAGGACGAAAACAGCGACCTTGTTATAAAAGGGAAGAAATAAAGAACAGCTTTTAAAAGCAGCCCTTTACATCGGAAGTATCGAGTACGCTACACCTCGTCTTCACCCCTTAAGATCGAATATTACGCCCAACACTATCCTTACTAAAATCACTCAAAACTCAAGTTTTATAACAACATTATAAACAGGCAGTCAAGGGATAAATAACTGCTCCTATTTCTTATATCTTAAAGAATCATAAAGAATTGCAACGTTAAGTGGAGATTCAAAACAAATAATACATTATTAAAAATTGGTATGATTAATCATCCAACTCTTTTTTGCGCTGGGAAATAGTCTCTACTGAAATTTCCAAATGGTCGAGGATTATGCCTGTATACCGCTGGAGGCGTCCCTGAATATAGGAACGTAATTCATGGAGTCCTTTAGCAAGGGTCTTACCATAAGGCACGCCAATGTAAAGATCGATGCCATAGCCACCCCGGGACATCTTGACCTTCATCTTTTTCACACTGATTTCGCTGTCGTACTCATCAATACAGTGCAAAATCATCTGGCTGAGCGCTGCCTCTGAGATGTTTACGCTGCCCGGAGTTTGGGCCTCAGTATGAAAATCGGGCTGAACCACGGATTTATCAAAGAAGCGGGCCTTTTTTACCTCGCCGGCGCTCCGACCGCCTTTAAAAAAGATACGGATAGAATCGGAGAGAATCGAAGCATAATCACGCTTGATCTCAATGGAAGGTACCGGAATAACGTGCTTCCCCTCTTCAAACCGAGACTTTATAGCGTTTTCAATATCTTCCTGGCTGGCGATTTCCTCTATTTTAATTATCTGAGTGATGGGCGGCAGTTCAAGCCGCTTTGCCATCCGCGCAACCATCTTGTCAGAGGTGCCAATAAGGAGGATTTTCTTAATTTTGTTTTTGCTGATCGCTTCGACCACCTGATCCCGATGGACAGAGTCAGTGAACAAGGCTGTTTTAATGGCGCTTATATAATTTTTGTCCTGCTTGGCTGACCTGCCAGCTAAAATAGTCGATTCATGAATGAGTAAACCATCATCCACGATATAAGGTATATCAATCTTTTCAGCCAGCAGCTTGGCCCGGAAGCTTTTTCCGGTACCGCTCTTACCTACCAGGGCGTAGACAGTAATCCCTTGCAGGCGCCCTTTCACCTTATGAAAAAATTGATATATCTCCTTTCCGGTGAGATATATCCACTGTTGTTCCTTATTGTCCTTTTCGGCGGAAACCGTCATACGCTCTCTTATGGTTTAAGCAATGAATCCTTAAACACATCCCTCCAATGAGTGCTCTTTTTCCCCAGCGCTATTCAATCAAAAAAGATGCCAGTTTATCTCTGGGGCTTGTTACTCAAACCACCAGGTGTTCAAAAATTGCTCGTAGTTATAGTAGAGTGGGAGTGTTTTGGGATGGCGTAACCCTTTGACAAAAGCAAGTCTATGGTTAGCCAAATACCAGTTGGGAACCACATAGTAGCCATACCATAAAACCCTGTCAAGAGCCCGACAAGCTGCTACCAACTGCTCGCGGTCTTCGGCATAGATGATCTTTTCCACCAATACATCCACCACCGGATCCTGGATGCCAGCGTAGTTCCGTGAACCTTTGTGCTCTGCGGCGGCCGAGGTCCAGAAATCCCGCTGCTCATTTCCAGGTGATTGCGACTGACCAATTACTGTAACGGTCATATCAAAATCAAAATTTTTCATCCGATCCGTATACAAAGCAGGGTCAATGGTACGGTAACTGGCCTCAATACCAAGTTTTTTCAAATTATTGACATAGGGAGCCATAACCCGTTCAAAGGATGGACTCACCAGGACAATCTCAAACCGGAACGGCTTGTTGTCTGCGTTAACCAACACCCCATCTTTCACCTGCCATCCTGCCTCTGCAAGCAGTTTCTTTGCCTTGCGCAAGTTGCCCCGTAAGCTGTCAGGTTTGGTGGTTTTGGGTGGCGTTAAGGGAAGTGTGAAAACTTCCTGAGGAAGTTGATCGCGGTAAGGTTCGAGCAAGCGTAACTCAGCTGCTTCTGGAAGCCCGGTTGCTGCCAGCTCAGAGTTGGAAAAATACGAGTGGCTTCTGGTGTACTGACCATAAAAAAGCGACCTGTTCGCCCACTCAAAGTCAAAGGCCAACCCCAGAGCCTGGCGTACTTTTCGGTTTGTAAAAAGCGGTTTCCTGGTGTTAAAAATAAACCCCTGCATCCCTGCGTTGTTGTGATGGGGAAAGGCCGCCTTTACCAGTACTCCATCATCAAAACGACGCCCAACCAAGTCACGCTGCCACTGTTTGGCGATGTTCACAAGCATCACATCAAACTCACCTGCCTTGAATGCCTCAACGCTGACAATTTGATCCTTAAAATACTTAATGGTGATACTGTCAAAGTTGAACATCCCAACCCGCGTAGGGTGGTTGCTTGCCCAATACTTGGGATTTCGCTTGTAACGAATTGACTTGCCTGGATGAACCTCTTCAATCACGTAGGGGCCTGAGCCTACAGGGATAACCATTCCATCTGCTCCATTTTCAGGCAGAAAAGGATGCTTTTCATAAAAAGCCTTACTGAGAACGGGCAGCTGACCAGCAATCATATGCAGTTCTCTGTTGACCTTGGCAAAGTTAAACCGGATTTGGGTTGGCGAGAGCACATCCGCATTTTTTATATCTTTTAAATACATCTGATAAAATGGATGCGCTTTATCACTTTTCAGGGTTTCCAGGGAAAAGAGTACATCATCTGCTGTAATTTGGGTGCCGTTTGAAAACGTTGCGGCCTCATTTAAGGTAAAGGTGACCGACAGTTTATCTTCAGCCAGGGTGATGTCTTTTGCAATTAACCCATAATTGGCAAAGGGCTCATCAAGGCTGGGGACAACCAGTGTTTCAAAAACATAGCTCAACAACCCTGCTGGAGCCGCTCCTTTTAAGGTGAACGGGTTAAGCTTATCAAAACTGCCCAGATCGTGAAGCACCAGTTCGCCACCTTTTCTTGCCTCTGGACAGACATAATCAAAGTGTTTGAAATCTGGAGGATATTTCAGGTTGCCGTCAAGGGATTCACCATGGGAAGCCAGGCCTGATCGGGCAAAACAGGCTGCCAGTACAAGAGCACAAATACAAGTGAAGCAAGCGGTTCGCAGTTGTTTATGATGCATCAGTTAGGTCTCATTCATGGATTGATATTTACAAACAGGTGTCACTTCGTTTACCAAAGCAACTATAAGCAATCATACGCTGTCTGTACAGTCACAGAGTTACCCTTATCAGCTGCAGAGGAAAAAATTGACGAACCAGACGTCTCTGTGTAAGTATGGTTGTTCTAATTATTTATCTTACTTAACACCTCTTTTCAGGTGCAGCCTTTCTTGCCAATCAATGTAGGAGGAGCAATGGGACAGACCATCACGGAAAAAATATTTGCCGCCCACCTGCGTGACACCCCAACCCCGGAAAATATGGTCCTGGATCTGGATGTTATCATGTGCCATGAGATCACCACTCCCATCGCCATTATGGATCTGGTAGAAAAAGGCATGGACCGGGTATGCGATCCAGGCAAGATCAAAGCTGTTATTGATCATGTCACCCCGCCTAAAGACAGCAAGACAGCCGCCCAGGCAAAGATTATGCGGGACTGGGCCAAACGCCATGACATCAAGGATTTCTTTGATATTGGCCGTAATGGTGTGTGTCATGCCCTGTTTCCTGAGAAGGGGTTTATTCGTCCGGGGTACACGGTGATCATGGGAGATTCCCACACCTGCACTCACGGAGCCTTTGGAGCCTTTGCGGCTGGTGTTGGCACCACTGATCTGGAAGTAGGCATTTTAAAAGGTGTATGCGCCTTCCGCGCTCCGCAATCGCTGAAAATTGAGGTAACAGGAACCCTGCCCAAGGGCGTTGTTGCCAAGGATATTATCCTCAATATCATCAAGCAGCTCACGGTCAACGGAGCCACGGACATGGTGATTGAGTTCTGCGGCCCTGTCATCGAGCAGATGAATATGTCGTCGCGCATGACCCTATGCAACATGGCAGTGGAAGCAGGTGCTACATCAGGAGTGTGTTTACCAGACCGCGTAACTGCTGCGTATCTGTGGCCGTTTATTCAGGATGAATATGACTCCATTGCTGCGGCGGTTGAAGATTTTACACAATGGCACTCTGATCCAGATGCGGAATATGCCCAGACCCTCACCCTGGACGTAACAGAACTTGCACCACAGGTCACCTTTGGCTACAGGCCCGACAATGTGGAAGATATAGACAAACTGGCCGGCTCTCCAGTGGATCAGGTGTATATCGGCAGCTGTACCAATGGGCGGATCGAAGACATCCGTGAGGCAGCAGCAATTCTTGATGGCAAACAGATTGCTCCTCATGTGCGGGGGATTCTCACACCAGCCACGCCCGGGATCTATTCCCAGGCTCTGGAGGAAGGCTTGATCAAAATATTCATGGATAGCGGCTTTTGTGTGCTCAACCCCACCTGTGGGGCCTGCCTGGGTATGAGCAGCGGGGTGCTTGCTGATGGTGAGGTCTGCGCCTCAACCACCAACAGAAATTTCAACGGTCGGATGGGGAAAGGTGGCATGGTACACCTCATGAGCCCTGCAAGTGCTGCGGCGGCTGCTGTAAACGGCAAGATTACTGACCCGCGTACACTGCTCAACGCTTGATCATCAGCGTCCCTTTTACGTTACCCGATCTACCACGAGGCATACATATCATGAAACAGTTTGGCGGCCCAGCTACCTTTATTGATCGAAGCGATATCAATACCGATGAAATCATACCAGCCAAATATTTAACTGAAATTACCAAGATGGCGCTGAAGCCACACCTGCTTGAAGACCTGCATCTTGAGGGTGAGCAGTTTGATCCCCAATCCCGGGAACTGCAGCAGGCCAATGTCCTTGTCACACGCTCTAATTTCGGGTGTGGTTCTTCCCGTGAGCATGCCGTCTGGGCCCTGGAGGTCAACGACATCAATTTGGTTATTGGCGAAAGTTTTGCCCGTATTTTTCGCCAAAATATGTTCAACTGCGGTATCCTGGCTATTGAACTTGAACCAGCAGACCTTGACGCGCTCTTTACTCTGCCGGGCAATATCACCATCAAGGTAAATCTAGAGGATGAAACCGTAACCGCCACAAGTGACCACAGTGAGGTTACCCCACTCACCTGTTCTTTTGCATTGAACGCCTTTGACAAAAAGCTGGTAGGAGCTGGTGGGTGGTTAAATTTCGCAGACAGCAAGTACTAAGAGACAAATTATGGACGCTCATTTTTCCGATAGAATTTCTGATGTTCCGCAGTCGTTTATCCGTGAGATATTAAAGGTCACCCTGGATGACTCGATTATTTCCTTTGCAGGGGGACTGCCGAACCGAAACCTGTTTCCAGTGGAAGCACTCCAGCAGGCAGCCCATGAAGTGTTCAGCTGTGATGGCAGGGAAGCACTACAATACAGCAGCTCAGAAGGCTACCTCCCTTTGCGCCAATACATCAGTGAGCGATACCGGCAAAAGCAAGGGCTGGACATTCCGCCTGAAGCGATTCTTATCACCACTGGCTCGCAGCAAGGACTGGATTTACTTGGCAAAGTTCTGGTTAACCATAAGGACAAGGTCATCATAGAAGAACCTGGATATCTGGGAGCAATTCAGGCTTTTTCAGTGTACAGGCCGACCTTTACGCCGGTAGCGGTTGATCATGCGGGAATGGATATTCCAGCGCTTCACAACGCCTTAAGTGGTGAGTTACCCAAACTCATCTATACCGTTCCAAATTTCCAAAACCCAGCAGGGATATCCTACAGCTCGGAGAGGCGACACCAGCTTGCAGACGCGATAAAGAACACCAGCATTACGCTGGTGCAGGACGACCCTTATGGGGAACTCAGGTTTTCAGGAACACCACAGGAAAATTTTTTCTCTCTTATTCCTGAAAATACGGTTCTTCTCGGTTCTTTTTCCAAAACCATTGCACCATCACTGCGAACTGGCTGGCTGGTGGCACAGCCAGTGCTCATGGATAAACTGATTATTGCAAAACAGGCCGCTGACTTGCACACCAACTATCTTTCCCAGCGCATTCTCCACACCTTTCTGAAAAACAACGATCTTGATGCCCATATCAAAATCATTACACAAACCTATGGTGAGCAAAAAGAAGCCATGGCTCAGGCCATCAACGATTTCTTCCCTCCTGAAGTAAACTGTACTGACCCGGAAGGTGGCATGTTCCTCTGGGTGAGTTTACCCGAAAATATGTCAGCCATGGCTCTGTTTGATGTTGCGATTCAGGAAAAAGTTGCCTTTGTTCCGGGATCACCTTTTTATGTGGGCAAGGATGATACGAACACCTTCCGTCTGAACTTTTCGTGCATGGATACAACAACTATTCGGGAAGGAATTAAACGGTTGGGAGCTGCAATAAAGGCACAGGCACGGTGAACACCGCTGGTGGAGCACCATGGGAGGAAATCTCAAGCTCCATGCAAATAAAAAAAGGCTGCCTGTTATGGCAGCCTTTTTTTATTTTAGATCGAGCTGATTGACTTATAAGGAAACTGCTGCAAGAGCTTTGACCAGTTCTTCCTGCTCCTTATTGAGCTCTTTTGGAATCTGGATAGCAATTTTCACATACAGATCACCCCGTGCAGCTCCTGGCCCCAGAGGCAGACCATGTCCTTTAATTCGCAACTTTGCTTCCTGCTGTACCCCTGGGGGAACCTTTACATTAAACTTTTTCCCTTCCAGGCTCTGCACCTCCACACTGGTACCCAGGCAGGCCTGGCTAAATGGAATCCGCTTTTCCAGAATCAGGTCATCACCACTTCGAGTAAACGCAGGATGGTCAGCAACCTTTACTTTAAGATATAAATCGCCAGCAGGGCCGCCAGATGGAGAAGGACTGCCTTTGCCAGATAACCGCAGTCGTTTTCCAGCTTCAATCCCCTGGGGCACCTTAACCGATACATTTCGAGGCCGCCCGTTATGCCGTAAACTTAAGGTTTTTTCAGCACCGTTTAAAACATCTTCAAGACTCACTTCCAGCTCAAAGGTGAGGTCCTGCCCCTTTGCAGGTTGCGGCCCGCAGCCACCGCCGCCACATCCTCCGCCCATGGAACTGCCCCGCATTCCGGCTCCTGAGAAAAAAGAATCAAACGGGCTCCCACCCTGCCGGCTGCTCCGGAAACCACCGCTGTGAAACGATCCGCCACCAAAGCCAAACTGCTTCAAGATATCATTGATATCAAACCCCCTGAAAATATCTTCCTGGGAATACCGCTGCTGGAAGCCTGCAGCACCATAGGTATCATATTGTCTGCGTTTTTCTTTATCAGACAGCACCGCATACGCTTCACTGATCTCTTTAAACTTCTTTTCCGCAGCAGCATCACCAGGGTTTTTATCGGGATGATATGTAACAGCGAGTTTACGATACGCTTTTTTTATTTCGTCTGCAGTGGCCGTTTTGGACACCCCGAGAATTGAATAATACTCCATGATGTTAACTCACTATTCTGTATAAGTAAAAAGATGATGCTTCTCGTTTTCGGTGGCAACACTATAAGACGGAAGTGGTAATTGTCTATCTGCAACAAGGGGAAATTCTGATAATATGTATGCGTTTGATTACCGCTCACTGGTTTTTCTTTTTGAGCTGATCCAAAAGAGTGGCGCGATAATTTTTGGGTTGGTTGAGAAAGATAGCGTAGCGCTTGCCATTCTTGAAATACCCGGCGTAATTGTACACGCCCTCCAGGGTTCCGGTCTTTGCCAAGGTGCCACGATAGCTGCGTAACAGTGTTTTGTACGGTGCAAAGATTTTTAATACGCTGAGCATGGCCTCAATGGACATACTGTTCTCACGGGAGAGCCCTGCACCATCTGTAATGGTTATCGATTGGAGTATCTGCTCATCCAACGATTCTTCCAACACTTGATACATGGCCCGTACCCCTTTATCCCAGGTAGCAGGAAAGCCAAACCGTTTTGCACCGCAAAGGAGAAACAGTTGGTTAGCGATAAAATTGGAAGAATAGTGGAGCATATTCGTCAGAATATAGTCCAGCGAGCGGGGATTTTGGTGGACATACACCAGCTTCGCATCATCCGGGACGCGCCGTATCCCGTGGGATCCTGTGACAGAGATACCCGCAAGAGTTAAAAAGCTTGTGAACAGTTCAGCAGAGTGACGGGCGACGACAGTTTCTGGCTGACACCCTTTGCTGCAGATGTTGAGCCGATACGTCCCAGCCCTTTTTCCTTGGGCTAATTCGGCCATAAACGGCAGCGTTGGTGTCTGTTCCTCACCAGAATGCACCCTTCCCTGCTTATCCACCACAATTGCCATACTGTTAAAATTAACCGCTGTTGCTCCCACAGGGGCATCATAGGGATTTTCGCTGGCTTCACTGCCTGGCGGTAACCTGCCATCAAGCGCATAGGCCGAGTTATCAATAAAAATATGGTGGAGTTCTGTTATCCCCTGTAGCTGCAATGCCGCAGTGATTTCTGCCACATCTTCTGAAAGGAGTAAGGGATCACCAAAACCCTTGATGTACAGATTGTGCTCCTTATCCCAAAAAAACAGGGTGGAAAAACGGTATGCTTCACCAAGGATTTTCAAGGAGGCATAAGCCGTGATAATTTTGATGGTACTGGCTGGAATAAACTGCTGATCAGGGTGACAGCTCTCAACCATACTGCCGGAAGAATCAGCTACCCCGTAACCGCCATGACGCAAATAAGGGACATATTCTTTGCAAGATGCCCAGGCATCAGACAAAGCACATGCAAACATAAACCAACAGAGGAAAAAAAAGGGCACTGGCGCGCTGTTCTTTTTCACAGGACAACCTTTTTCATGGTTTCTCCTTTAGCTGAGGAAGGAATATAAAAGCAATCGGTGTCACGTTCTCTCTCGGGTTAGCCTAAAAATCACCTTGACCACCATTCGATGGTCGCCTATTTTATCAATGACAGTTGCTCTACACGCTTTTCCCTTTTATACAACTTACACTTGAGCAACTGCATACTTCGGGATCCAAGCCACCTGGTACTTGCATTCCCGTAACCAATCAGGGAGTCTGTACTTCTGCGTTATTCTCTTTTTCTGACGTGTAACTGGTCACGGGTGCAACAATATTATACAAGCACTCTTTTGAGCAGTCCACAACTCAGGAGGCTTCTTTGTTTTCCTGAAACTGTCAAACTTATAGGGTCTTGCGGAAAAGCCGGGGGTATCTAGAAAAAATTAATTGAGCCTGTTCTAATGCTGTCATTTCGTTTCAATAGTCTCCCCATCACACCCGTTTAATGGCAATCGGCATAGCTGCCTGATTACTCTCACAAATACAGTTTTCCGGATTTTTTATCAGCAGATCCAACCTCTTCGCCTGTTGAGATGCTGGCAGGGAAAAATCAAAATTTGCGTTGTTTATAGAATGCTGAAATTTCCAGTAAGAGACACCTTGATCAAGGAAAATACAGATTGTACCTCCAGACATAAATTCAATATCAAGCTCCCTTTTATGGGGAATATCCATAATGTTTTTACTGTACACATCTAACTCAAGCTCGCGTGTATCAAAAAGAGCTTTGAGAGTATCTTTTCTGATGGCGTTATCGTTCCAGTCGTGCCACACCAGAAACGGCATCTGCTCTTTTGGCCGGGACCTGATATCGCAAGTAGTCAAAGCTACATTGGGGCTTACCCAACGGTTTGTCCCAACGATCTTTTTTAGTGATTCGATTAAAAGGGCAAACAGGGCTGAGGTAATTGGGCTTTTGAGATAACGATCACTATACTGTACGGATACAACATTGAGAGATGGGTCAATGAGCAGTTCTTTTGCAGCAGAATGACCTTCCATTATGAATTGCCAGAATTTCACGCCAAAATCACGAACTGGACCGTTAAACTCCTTCCAAACCTCCAATATGCGATCCTTATGTTCATGAACAACCGGTCGTAAAAGCTCTGCACTCAAGGGATTCTGCAAAGAAGAAGGAAAGTTCCCACCATCACACCGGACTAAAATGTCGTCGGTGTCTTCAATTTGTCCCCAACCAACACCGAAACAGAGTTTGCGTTCACCTACCCCTGCCCAACGCGAACAGGTTGCTCCACCCATTGTTTCGATCAATACCGTCCCTCTTCCTGCTTGTTGCGTTGCACCAGCAAGAAAGAATTGAATATGTGGCGCCTCAGCCATGGCTGCCAAACGATATCTGTCTATATCATCAAGTTTATCCAGGCACTTCTCTGGTAAGACAATTTCAACCTGAATATTCTGTCCTGATAGCTTATAAGCCAGATGCCAAAGAGGACTGTCGGAAATTATCCACGACTCAATTGCCCCCCCCTGTATGACATCGGACTCCGCTGGAACTGTTTTTATTTACTGCATACAAGACGGCCTCTTGTATGTTTTTATGTTCCGGTCTTGACGCTGCACCAAACAACTGCCATTCCTCTGGCAACTGTAATTCATCAAGCCATTTCGTATTCAACCAGCGAAGCGCAGTATGACGATCCAGATAATCCGCAACAAAACGTTGGTCAAAATCAAGGACACACTGAGGACAGACGCTATCGCATTTGGCAGGACAGCACAGTTTTTGATATGCTTTGGAAAAAAGTTGCGACAGCCAATTATCTGCCCGGGAGGCATACCCTGCCGCATGGTTATCAAAAATGAGTATGGACTGACAGATAACCCCTGGCTCAGGCTGTCCTTGTTTGGTTTCGCAGCCTAATTCGATGGCCTGCACCCCAAGCAATTCCGCAAGGCTGTCCCGCAGGGCGACTGCAATTGTACGTGCAGCAATGGGATCATTCAACCAGATTCCATCGCTGTTTTTCAGCTGGAATTCAATAATATCGGTATGCAATTCATGTCCTAGACTGATACCCTCTTTGATTGACCATTCACCAGCCGTACAAAAGCCGTCTTCTTCCTTTGCCCTGCGTAACTTTCGATGAGGATTCTGGAATACCTGCGGCAACTCACCACCGCCCGTCATAGGTTCGGCACGCCCACAGGCAAGGCAAAGGGCATATCCTGTACCATTTATTCCTTTTGAATGATAAAATAAATGTCCTTGAGATGTTGTGCGGAAGTGGCCCAGTGCTGGGTTGGCAAGCGGTTGCCATTTGCCTCGGCCATTCACCCAGGGGAGTTCAACTGGTACAAACTGTGGGGTACTTATATTATTATGAGGCACCGAATAGAAATCGACAGCAAAACCAGCTGGTTCCAAAAATTCGCAGGTATTTTGCCGCTTAATTAACGCGCCACAGTCGTCGCAAACACCATTATACGTTACAGAGGAACCACTTGCTCCACAATGATCACATCGCCAGGCATAGCGAATTGCCTGGGTTTCACTCACTTCCTCCACAGTGGCAGGATAGGGAAGAGACAGGCGAACCGGTGTTGTTGAGTGTGGCCAAAAAACCTCCAGGTCCAGTTTTGCCGGAGTTCTGACATCCGCATCCAAAGAGGTCTGTAGAATAAGACTGTGATCTGCTTTCTCCGTATCCAGCCGCAAGCCTGGCGTAAGCGTCTTAGCCAAGCTACAACCCCAATGGTGTAAACTGATTGTGCCTGATACGGCATCATTGCCCTGAATTTCCACGCTTGCTTCCTGGGGTGAAAGGTCCATCCGTGTACGGCTCTGAATCTCCTTCCCTTTGCGATATTGTCCCATTACCGGGCCCAAGGGGCTTTCCAGCCCCTTGCTGCCAAGAACGCTGAATTCCGGCTTACCGTTCACCTTTTTTGTCGTACCTTCCGCACTTACCGCAAAGAGTTCAGGTAAACCACGAAAGGCACGGCCAGGGGAACGAAAGTCGAGCCAGAATGGTTCACCTTTCCAGTAGTAGCTAGTCTGGGTGGCATCAGCGCGTCCGGTTTGAAAGCGAAATGTTTCCCCCTGCTCACTGCAGGCTGTTACTTTGCCGCGTATTTGCCAGACAGTGCGCTCAACATCGCGCAATATACCTACCTGTTGGCAGCTGCTGTCTTCATCCATCACCCCTACCTGCCAGTCAGCAGGAAGGGCTAGTTGCGCCTCGGTTTCCGCAATCTTTCCGCCGCCCTGTTTTATAAAGGGATGATCATTATATGCAGAAAATACCCAGGGAAGCTCTTTATCAAGCTCTTCGCCATGGTGCGCCAGCCCACACCAGTTGCTCCCATCGGCGAGGTCGATGTGCATCATATGATCACGGCTGGCAGAAACACCGAGAATATCAGGAAAATGGTGCAGCAGCCGAAACCTGTTTTTCCCGGCAATCCGGCGTAAACGAGCCGTGTGTGTCTTTTCACCGGCAGACAACGAGAGATTGATCTGACGCGGCAGCATATCCACATCCACAGCAAAGAATCCAGCCAGGTGTGCTGCATCAATGCTCTCCTGTAACATCAGGGAAGAGACAAGACGCCACCCCTGTTCGCCGCTCTCCAAGGAGCGCCCCACAATAAAAGGTGAACCAGAAGCCGTGGTAACAACAACCTCCGCAGCATCTCGCAGCAGTTGAGCGATAAGTCCCTGGGCATGGGCATCTTCCAGGGGCAGGGGAAACTGGTCGCGCCAGTTTGGCACCTGGGTTTCTAGTTTGATGAGGGCATCTTCACTGCTGGTCAGTTCTGCCGCTGTTTTCAAGCGCAGGACAGTGACAATAATCTCGGTTAGGAGATGATAGATGACCGGCTGACGAAAACTCTTGGGCAGCATCCTCTCCAGGCTTTCAACCCAGCCAAAGATATCCTGCTCCCGTAGCTCTACGCTCCCCTGGCAACTCTCCCCAGAGATATCGCTGCAGAGATGCAGGATTCTTTTCAGCAGTTTTCCCAGCCTACCACGACCTTCAGCAACCAGACGCATCGGCAGGCCACCCTGGAGGGCAATGCTAAGGATAAAACGATATCCACCCTGCCTTCGCACCCGGCATTGCCACCGCTGCAAACCCATTTCAACACAGTGGGAGCGTTGCTGGGGGGGACCAGGCAGTGGGCGAGCAACGCAGGTCAGTAATAATGGGGTCCCAGGCGACACCTGTACCATCATAACGCCGACGCCACCATTCCGAGGCATAGAAAACAAAGAGTGCTGCAAAGAGCTGGTCATCAGCAAGCTGTGACAGTGCGCTGTTCTGTGGCAAGGCAGCCAGCCACTGTCGCAGAACGGTTTCAACAGCCAGGAATTCTTTTTCTTCTGTGCGGTAGCGGTATAGCTCCCTTCCGTCAGGGCGATCCAGATCCCGCTGTTCTAGAAATAACTGCAACCATCTTTGCGACTCTTGTTTCATTGGAACACCTCATTGAGGGGTAAGTTTTTTAGAGTTCCTCGCCTCTGCCGGAAAACCATGCTGGAAAAGATGCTGAGGATAGGTAGGTAATCAGCTTGGTTTCATTGCTCTGTTGATATAATTCTTGCTTAGAGTTCGCCTCGGAAGGCTTTTTGGGAGAGGGAGCTAAACAGATAATCCTTTGCCAAAATTGTTTGGCTGAATTTTTCATCAATTACAACACATTTCCTTACAATTTCAGAAAATTTTCTTTGTATTTCTATATCCGGCAAAGGGATATCCAAACTACGAAGAATCGCCAAGTTTATATTTTTCTGCGCTGACTCAGGAGCGTTAGCTTCCAACGTCTTTTGAAGAAAACTAAGCCAATATTGAATATACTCAACATTAGTTTTTTCATTCGGGGTAAAACCAACAACACTATCAGGAAAGCAAGCATCAAATGTCAAGATACCAGTCTTGGCAATATTGGCTGCAATCGTTATACACAAAGTTCCTGCAGGCCACTTTCGGCTTTGTTGAAGTCCAATATCCGAATAGGTTGATTGATACTTTTTAATATAGCCTTTTGAATTAGCCACATCGCCAGTCTGAATTAAGGGATGATCACCATTTAATAAAGAAGGATCATTTCTCGGGCGATGTTTTGATTTTCCCCTGTCCAAAGTTCCAACATTATCAAATTTTGCAACCTCCCACCCCTTAGGATTAGTGACCGGATCGCCAAACATATCCAGAAACACGGCACGGAGGAAGTCGTCGGCGAGCTGGATAGCCTGTTGGCGTTTACGGCGGATGGCATCGGCTTTATCAAGGATGGTGGCGATGCGCTTTTGTTCGGTTAGGGGTGGGAGGGGGATTTCTAACGCTTCAAAATTACTTTTATTAATTATGGCTACAGTAGTGGATGGAGCCATTGCCTCCATTTGTGGTTTGAGTCTTTGCAGTGCATAATACCCGTATTTAACATCTACTTCTTTTCTATTAAAAATTACTGAATTAATTTGTTGATTCGTAGCTAGCTCTTTATTTGCAATAGAAATCTTCCCCAACGATCCGATACAACAAACCAAGACCGAGTCCTGTGGAACAAGCTTACTCTTTGATATTCCTTTTTTAGATAGAGTTTGAGGTGCATTACCGACATATACACAATCACCTAACTCTGAAGGTGTTACAAAAGGTATATTGCCTCCAAAATTATCTTCTTCTTTTTTGGAAGGCGTTTTACCAGTTACCACCGTTGACCACAAGTGTCCGGTTATAATCAACTGAAATTAAATAACATTTTTTGACCATTTTCGGTTTTGTGTTTTACCGTAGGAGGGTCGAATAACTCCCATAAAA
>PDWI01002869.1_pt1 | contig 25365 bp, 21 predicted proteins | sample 1430891 | NCBI WGS metagenome assembly PDWI01 (sample SAMN01162508, study PRJNA174530) | Oral metagenome, whole genome shotgun sequencing project. | biome: Marine environment; feature: Marine mammal; material: Swab sample of the gingival sulcus; isolation source: swab sample of gingival sulcus...
GAAAAATCTGAAAATCTTTTTGACGCAACCATAATACCTAAATAAGCACAAACAACATAAGTTATCGTTGCTAAAATAGTGCTAATTACTGTATTACTTATAAATGTATATGCTCTTGATATTAAAAACGCAATAACAACACCAATAATTAAGCCTATTGTACCAACTAAAATCTTAGTTTTAGGTTGATTAAGAATTACCGCTGTTAATTCTTTAATCCATATATAAGCATACTTTATTAAAAAAAACAAAAAAAGATAATAAATAATTCCAAATAAAATAGAAATAATAAAGTAACTCAAAACACTCTTTTGTGAAATAAAACTAATATTCACAAAAACATTTGAAAATTTAAGTATATAAATTGTTGATAAAACTGATAATATCACGCTCACAAAAAACAACAAATACTTTAAACGCTTATTATTCACACAGCCTCCTTAACTGTTCATCTAAATAATTAGATGCCTTTTCCTTATCATAATCAAGTATATACATTATTTCTGATACTAATACATTAAATCCTGTATGATAAAGTTGTCTTTCACCTGAGGATAATCCCTTATCCATATCTTGAATAAAAAAATTTACAATAACCGAACACATATCTTCAATATTTCCAGTTTTTAACATATCTAAACAATGCTGATATTTTTTATTCCAATTACCATCATTTACAAAATCTATATCTGCAGCTTTTTTTAAATATAATTCTATTTCTTCTATAGCAGACAACTTTCTTATATTTAATAACTCTGCATTATTTTCTGGAAACTGTAATTGTAAATCCTTTATATTAATACTAACCGTACAATAGTTTACTTCTTCTCCATCAAATATCTTACCCTCTTTTCCTACAATCTCACCCGCACCATGCATCGGATAAAATATTTTTTCTCCTATATTCAAAATCCCCCCTTACTTAAATAAAATACCTATCGCTTCTTTAACATTGTCCACTTCTACAATATCTATTCCTGAAACTTTTTGTTCCATCTTAGGTGTAATTGCCTTTTTATATCCTAATCTTTTTGCTTCTATAAGTCTTTGTTGCATATTAGGAACTTTTCTAACTTCTCCTAATAATCCAACTTCACCAAAAACAACTATATCATTTGATATTGACTTATTATAAAAACTAGATGCAACACTAAGTATCATTGCAAGACTAATTGCAGGTTCATTAATACTAAGTCCTCCAACAGCACTTACATACACATCAAACGTCTGTAAATAAACTTTTGATTTTTTTTCTAAAATAGCAAGCGCTACTATAAGTTTATTATAATCTATTCCTACTCCCATCCTTCTCGGTGTAGGAAAATTAGTTTTTGTAACCAATGATTGTATCTCTACAAGTAAAGGTCTAGTGCCTTCCATTGATACAAATATTGTTGTTCCAACATTTTCTTTTCTATCACCAGATAAAAATAATTCAGATGGATTATTAACCTCTATAAGCCCTCCAGAATTCATACTAAAAAGTCCTACCTCATTAGTTGACCCAAACCTATTTTTAACACCTCTTAAAATTCTATACAATGAGGAATTATCTCCCTCAAAATATAAAACAGTATCAACAATATGTTCAAGTATTTTAGGTCCTGCTATAGAGCCACTTTTAGTCACATGACCCACAACAAAAGTTGTAGTCGATGTACTCTTTGCTATTTTCATAAGAGATGATGTAACCTCTCTAACCTGTGATACAGATCCCGGAGGTGATGATATAAGTGATGTTGCAACTGTTTGTATAGAATCAATTATTAAAACATCTGGATTTATCTCATATATAACTTCTTCTATTAATTCAAAATCATTTTCAGAAATTATAAATATATTTTCACAAGAAGAATTCAATCTATCTGCCCTAAGTTTTATTTGAATTTTAGATTCTTCTCCAGAAACGTAAAGAACTTTTTTCCCCTTAATAGATAAATTACTAGCTACTTGTAATAATAATGTACTCTTTCCAATACCAGGATCTCCCCCTACAAGTATTAAACTACCATCAACAAGTCCTCCCCCAAGAACTCTGTCAAGCTCATCTATTCCAACTTTTGTTCTACTATTTGTAGATAATTTTACATCTTTAATTGTTTCTATATTTTTTATTGTTTTCTTACTTTTTTTTGTAACAGTTGCCCTTACTAATTCTTCTACATAACTATCCCAAGCGCCACATTCATTACACTTTCCCATCCATTTAGGACTGGTAGCTCCACAAGAATTGCAAATAAACATCACTTTTTCTTTCATACATCCCTTTTATATCTCATCAAATATAATTAATCTCTATCTGATGAATTATTTTCTGCTTGCGCAATTATCTTACCAGCCATTGCTGCTGGCACTTCTTCATATCTTTCAAATCTAACTGCAAAATAAGCTCTTGCTTGAGTCATACTTCTTAAATCACTTGAATAAGAGAATAATTCTGCCTCTGGTGCTTCTGCAATTACTTTTTGATAACCCTTTTGACCAGGCTCCATACCTAAAACTCTACCACGTCTTCTATTAATATCACCTAATATATCTCCCATGTTCTCATCAGGAACGCTTATTTCTAAGTGCATAATAGGTTCTAACAATACTGGCTGAGCTTGTGTAACACCTTTTTTAAATGCAATAGAAGCTGCTATTTTAAACGCCATCTCACTAGAATCTACTGCATGATATGACCCATCAAGAAGAGTAGCTTTTAAATTTACTACTTTATAACCAGCTAAAGGCCCTTTGTCAAGTGATTCTTCAAGCCCTTTTTCTACCGCTGGTATATAACTCTTTGGAACAGAACCACCAAATATTTTTTCCTCAAATACAAAACCATCTGCATAAGGCTCAAATTTAATATGAACATCTCCGTACTGTCCAGCACCACCTGATTGTTTTTTATGCTTACCTTGAACTGTAGCTATTCCTTTAATTGTCTCTCTATAGGCAATTCTTTGAGGTACCATTTCTACTTCTACATCAAACATTTCTTTCAATTTATTTATAATAACACTAAGATGCATAACACCTTGTCCACCAATTATTAATTGATGTGTTTCTTTATTTCTGTTTATAGAAAATGATGGATCTTCCTCATTTAGTTTTTGAAGTGCAGTACCGATTTTATCCTCATCTCCCTTTGACTTCGGCTCAATAGCTTTAAACAAACCAGGTCTTGGGAATTTTATTCCTTCATATTCAATAGGATTATTTTTATCACAAATTGTATCTCCAGACTCAACATCATCTAATTTTGCAATAGCTCCAATATCTCCAGCAACTATTTTTTCTTCTTCAACTTGCTCTTTTCCTCTTAAAGAGAATACTGAGCCTACCTTTGATACAGTTCCTTTATTAGCATTTAAAATTTCCATATCTTTTTTTACAAAACCTGATATAACTTTAAATAAAGATATTTTCCCAACAAATGGATCAACTATTGTTTTAAATACTAACGCACTAAAAGGTTCATCTTCATTTACATTTCTTACTTCAATTTTTGTTTCAGATGGCAATGTTCCCTCATATCCTGCATTGTGCATATCCTTAGGTGTCGGCATATAGTCAACAAGAACATTAAGAAGAGTATGAACTCCAAGTCCCTCTACAGCAGAACCTAAAAGAACTGGTACTATATCTCCTGATACAACACCTTTTCTAAGTCCTTTATGTATTTCTTCTTGTGTAAACTCTTCACCTTCAAAATATTTATCTAAAAGCTCTTCATCACTCTCTGCAACCGCTTCTATTAATAAATCTCTAACAGGTGATATTTTTGCTTTATAATCTTCTGGTATTTCACAATCAACACAAACCTGTCCATCATATTTTCTAGCAACTAAATCTACAACATTTATAAATCCATCAAATCCTACTTCTTTTCCTAAAGGAATAACAAATGGTGCTATTTTCTTACCAAATTTTTCTTTCAAATCTCTTATTATTTTTACATAATTTACATCTTCTTTATCCATTTTATTTATAAAGATTACTCTTGGCATATTTCTTTTTTCTGTATAAGTCCACGCTTTTTCTGTACCAACCTCGATTCCTGCTGATGCATCAACCACAATTACAGAGCCACCACATACTCTTAGTGCTCCAAATGTTTCACTCACAAAATCAAAATAACCTGGAGTATCTATTATATTTATTTTTGAATTATTCCATTCAACCGGAATTAAACTACTACTTATAGAAAAGCCTCTATTTTTTTCTTCTTTTGTATAGTCTGATGCTGTTGATCCATCTTCAACTTTTCCTATACGTTTTGTTAACTTCAAATTGTACAATATTGACTCAATAAGTGTTGTTTTTCCCGTTCCACCATGACCAAGTATAGCTACATTTCTAATATTATCGCTTTTGTATAACTTCATTAGTTTAATCCTCCTTGTATTTTATATAATAATTATAGCATTTTTTAGTGAATTTTTAAACATATTTCCTTTAAATTCCGTTATATTATTATAAATTAAAAAAGCTAGTCTATATTAGACTAGCCCTTATCATAAACAATATTATAATTTTACTACATTAATAGCATTAACGCCTTTAGAATTTGACTCGATATCATAAGATACCAACTGTCCTTCTTCTAAAGAAGCATAACCTTCACATTGTATTGATGAATGATGTACAAAAACATCTTTATTGTCTTGACCAGTTATAAAGCCAAAACCTTTAGCTGAATCAAACCATTTTACTTTACCGTTATTCATGTTAAATCTCCTTTTTCTTACATTTTGTAATATTTTTTAAAAAGAGTAAACATTTTGGTAAAAATTTAAATCAATTTAATAAACTATCTTACAATAAATATATTATACATCATATTTATACAAATGTAAAGGAATTACTTATAATTTGTTTTTATACGTTATCTTATTGGACAAACTCCAGCTTCACAACCATCATCTCCTATATCAAATTCTGTTTCTTCAACTTCATACTTACTTATAAGAGATGGTCTAAAGTCTTTCATTTCTTCAACTCTCTTTTCATATTCCTTTTTATCTATTGCCTCGTAAGGTAATAATTCATAGAAGTTATCATCTAATGACAAGAATGAAACCGCAACCATATCGTCCCAATTATTCCAAACCCATTCTTCAACCGCTTCCCACTCATGTTCTCTTACATGGATTGTAATACTTACATTATGATCACAATAATTTTCCATAAACATCTTATAATTTTCTAACTGCTCTATTGCTCCTACATCATATTTAGTTCTTCCCTCTGGTGCTTTAACTGCAAATTCAATTACTTTAGTAGTACAATTATCTATATCTTGTCCCACCTCTGGAAGCACTCTATAATTCAACTCTTCACACACTTTAACTAAAGGATCAGTAGCATTTATTCTAACTCTTCTTATAAAATATGGAGAGTGTGAATAATGAACTCCACTTGATACTGTTGGAAGTTGTGATAAAGTTCCCTCTGGCTTAACAGTAGTAACAAGAAGCGGTACATTTACACCTAATTCTTCTGCGTAATCTCTTGCTTCATTATTTGCAACATCTTTTAATTTCTTTAATAATTTCTTCTGTCCTTTTAAGTCCATTTTTGTTGCATTAACCATATCTTGCCAACCTGTCATTGACGTTCCAACTAAATTATCTCTATTATGAACTCTATTCCAATGTTGCATTTCAAGTTCTACTTGAGTCATCCTAAATCCTGCTCTTACAGAAAGTCTTTGAGCTTCAAGTAGTTCTTTTTCATCAAGTTCTCCATCTTCATTTACAAAAGCAAAAACATTAACTGTTGTTAAATTACACAATCCTTTACTATCAAGTAATATTTCAGCACAAGGATTTACACCTTGAAAATTAGGTCTTCTCTTTCTTCCAGCCTCAGCATTAACCCAACCCGGCTCTCCACTATATCTCATTTGCTCAATCTGCCAATGTAATTTCTCTCTTGTAGGTTTTTCATTATAAAAAATACTGTTATTGCTCATCTGTCTATGTAATAAATCTTTATCTACAATCCACTCTCCATCTACTTGAGTATAAAGTCCACTTTTAGCTTCTATACATTCTTTATCATCGGCATCTACTAATACTATCTCAGCAGTTCTACGCACGCCACCAACAACAACATTTTCTCCAATAATATTTGCAATATCCAAACAATCTATAGGTCTTAATTTAAGCCTATCCTTACCTTGATATATTCCAGCTTTTTTAATTACCTTATCAATCTTCATAAACATATTTTTAAGACTACTATGACCGCTCGCTGTTCCACCAAAAGTCTTTAATTTTTCACCTTGTGGTCTAACATTATCATAATTAATTATAATAGTTTTTACTTTTCTATATTCATTTGAACTAATCAACTCTAAGAAATGAGAAAGTGATTGAACCCATCCCTCTTTACTATCTCCAACTGTAATTTTTGCAGTAGTATTATAGTAAAACTCAAGAGATGTAGAATCTTCTCTATTTTGCATATCAATAGCTGTATAATCTTCATGTATTACTTCAAAATCACATCTAACTTTAGCCATTTTTTCAACATCAGCTTTTAAAATTCTAACACCCACGCCAGAACCTATCATAAGTAAATAAAATAAATCCCTAAATGCAGATATCTCATCTAAAACTTCAAAAGAACAGTTAAAGTTACTCATTGGATAATTATTTGCAACTTCTGTTCCACCTACCCAAAAAGTTCTTCCAGATAGAAATTGTTTCATATTATATACATTATCAAAAAGTTTTTGTGCCTCTTCTTTTGATGTAGGAATTAAAGTACAGTTGTATTCAACAGCTCTTCTTACTGTTTCCCACCAATATTCTCTTCTTTTTTCTTCCGGAATCCACCTTGAATAAGTTCTATAAAACACAAAGTTTCCTAATTGGTTCATTGGTGATGGTGCATGCTTATATTTTCTAATAAAATTATCAGTAAGAAGTTTATGTTCTTTTTGTCTAACAGGTCTTGTCTTATCTTTTTGCGCTCTATATATTATATATTTTTTAGCAACATCCTTTCTCTTACTATCCATTAAAGCATCTTCTACTAAATCTTGTAATTCATCTACAGTTATAGTATTTTTTTTACTTACCGCTTTTTGTATATCTTTAGCAATATCATTAGCAAGAGCTTCATCTAAACCTTTATCAGTTTCCTTCATAGCCCCTTCAATAGCTTTTTTTATTTTTAAATAGTCAAAATCAACTATTTTTTCATCTCTTTTTATAACTTTTATCATTTTCACTCCTTATATAGTATGTATTTTTTTTGTACCTACTATATATAGTACCATATATAATATAAATGTAAATGTGTTTTTTATTTATTCTCATTTTAATAAACAAAATCTCTTATAAAAAACTCAAACAAATTATTTATATGTAAAATTTAAAACACACTTTAAACAAATAATCTAACTTTTATTTTATTTAAAAACAAAACAATAAAAAAATCCTCTAGCAATTAGAGCTAGAGGATTTAATATTGGTATATATACTCTTTTGAATTTAGATTAAAATTATAACTATTTATGCTTTTCTTGCTACAAATAATCCTTTTATAATAAGACCCATTCCCGCTAGAAGAGAAGCTATTCCGCTAACAGATCCAGTTACTGGTAACCCTTTTTTAGTTTCTTCTTTTTTTGATTCTGATTTTTTAGCTTCTTCTTTTTTAACTTCAGACTTAGCTACAACTTCTTCTTTTTTATCAGCAACCTTTGCTGCTTCTTCTTGTTCTTCTTTTGTCATTTGCTTTTGAGATTTGCCTAATGCTTCTTTAAACTGATTTTTCTTTTCTTCATTATGCTTAATCTGCTTATCTAATGACTCTGGAGTTTTTCCAAGCGCTTCATTTAATGTCTTTTTCTCTTCACTTGAAAGTTTTGACTGATCAATACTTCCTTGAACACCATCTTTAGCATTAAGTTCAACTAATTTCTTATTTATAATAAGAGCTGCTTCATTAGCTTCTACTAATAAATTTTGTTTAGATAATTCAACATATTGAGCTATCTTATTAGCTTTTTTAGCACTTTCTAACACTACTTTTTCAGCTTTTAATTCTTTTTCTAATTTTTTGTTTGTAACTTTTAAAGCCTCATATCCAGCTTTAGCTGAGTTCATAGCTTTTTCTGCTGCTGGAATTAATCCTTCTTCTGCATAATTATCATTTTCATAATATTTAAATTCTAAAGATTTAATTTTTTTATCATAGATTAATTTAGCTACAGCTATAGCTTCTGTATTTTTTTTCTCTTGAGCATTTAATTTATCATTTTTTGAATTTAAAACCTCTGTTCTTTGTAACTTTAAAACTTTAATTTTTGCATCAAATGTTTTCTTAACTTCTTCCTTAGCATCATTTGCAGCTAATCTTAATGTTACTAATTCATCAATTTTAGAATTGATTTTTGTAAGTTTTCCATTTATTTCTTTTTCAAGATTTGTATAATCTTTTGTTGCTTTATCTTTAACAGCTTTTAATGCTTTATCAGCAGCCTTCTTTTCAGCTTTATACTCCTTCATTAAAGAATCATACTTATCTTTAGTGCTTTTTGCTTCTGCTTCTGCTTTCTTTAAATCAGCTTTAGCTTTTTCTAATTTTAATTCCAACTTTTTAACTTTATCTTGACTAACTGATAAATTAGCTTTAGCTGATTTTACAGCAACTTCTGCAACTTTTAATGCTTCTCTTGCATTAATAACATCATTATTAGCTGTAAGTAGCATTCCTACTAATTTTTGTGATTCTTCTTGTTTTTGGGCATTTGTCATTTGACCATAATCAACTTTATCTAACGCCTTTAACTCTGCTTTACTATAAGCGTAAGAATTATATGAACCACCAAAAACTAATGAAGTCACAAGTAAACCAGTTAACAATAACTTCTTATTTATTTTCATATTTTATCTCCTTTTTATATAACCTAAATTCTACCAACAATCTAAATTCATTAGATAGTTAAATTATATATATATATATATATATGTCAAGCATTTTTTATATTTTTTTTTACAAAAAAAACAATTTACAAAAAAATATTTGATTTTTTTTTATATAATGTTATTCTTGTTAAGGAAAAGGAGGCAAAATGAATAAAAAGAAAATTTTAGCAATTATTTTAATATTTATTGGAGTAATACTACTTATAGCTCCGACTATTTCAAATCAAATATTAAAGTACAAAGCAAAAGAAAGCACAGAATTAATTGATAAAATAGAAGCTGACAAAATGCAAAAAAACAATGAAGCAAAAGCCATATATGATTATGACAGTGTTAGCGAAGTAGGTGTATATGAAACTATGACAAATTTATCTAAAGTAGATAAAAGCAAAATCATAGGACAAATTATATCACCCGAAATTAAAATGAATGTTGCTATTTTTAAAGGAATAACTAATGCAAACCTATTAGTTGGTGCAGGAACAATGAAATCTGATCAAAAAATGGGAGAAGGTAATTACGCATTAGCTGCACATTACATAGCAAAAGATGGAGTGCTATTTAATAGATTATTAGATGTAAATAAAGGGGTAAAATTCTTCTTAACTGATAAAAAAAATATTTATGAATACGTTGCCGAAAAAAGAGTTGTCCTTCCTGATGATTCATTTTATATGATTAAAAATGAAGAAGAAAAAAAATATGGAACACCAATTCTTACAATGATGACATGTCCTAAAGAATCTCGTTCAAATAAAAGAGTTTTTGTAGTTTGTAAATTAGTAGATACATATTCTTATAAAGAAAATATCAAAAAAATAAAAAAGTAATTAGAATAATTCTAGTTACTTTTTTTTATAAAACTCTATTTATTGTCTTTAAATTTATTTATCTACTATATCAAAAATTTTATGATTTTCTACAATATCTCTCATACTATTTGCAAAATGTTCAAAAACTTTTTTCCCATTTTTATCTAAAATAATTTGAGCTGGTAACCTTCCAAGTTTTAAAATTTTTACTTGCTGATTATACTTATTAGCCAATATATGTTTTGGATCTGAAACAAATTCTAAATCTAAAAATTCACTAGACAAAAACTTATGTATATTATTCAACTTTTCAGGACATATAACTACTACTTTAATACTTCTTTTTTCAAATTCATGTTTATCTTTATGCAACTGCATATTATGTTTTTTACAAAATGGTCAAATAAATCCACGATTAAAAACAAGATATAAAAAATCATATTCATTATATTTTTCTAAATTAAATTCACGATATGAAATAACATTTTCCATTTTAACCTCTTTACATATAAAAATTACTCCTAGACTTTTAATCTAGAAGTAATTTATATTTTACTATTTTTTTGCTTGATTTTTTACACTTTCAATTTTCTTTTTTAAAGCCTCTTGATCTCCTAAATAGTATTTATCTACTACATTAAAATCATTATCAAACTCATACACTAAAGGAACACCTGTTGGTATATTAACTCCTACAATATCCTCATCACTCATATTATCAAAATGCTTAACTAAAGCTCTTATTGAATTACCATGTGCTGCAACTAATACTCTTTTACCATCTAACATATCTTTTTTAATATATTCATTAAAATATGGTAAAGCTCTCTCAATAGTTTCTTTTAAAGACTCTGTTAATGGAAGTTCACTGGCATCAACATTTCTATATGCTTCTTGATTAGCTGGATTTCTATCATCATTTTTTTCAAGTGCTGGAGGCGTAACATCAAAAGATCTTCTCCAAATCTTAACTTGCTCTTCTCCCATTTTCTTTGCAGTTTCACTCTTATTTAAACCTTGAAGAGCACCATAATGTCTTTCATTTAATTTCCAAGTCTTATTAACTGGTAACCACTCTCTATCCATTTCTTCTAAAACTAAGTTTAGCGTATGAATAGCTCTCTTTAAATAGCTTGTATAACATACATCAAAATCAAACCCTGCTTCTTTTAGTAATTTACCACCTTCTCTAGCTTCCATTACTCCCTGTTCTGTTAAATCTACATCCGTCCATCCTGTAAACTGATTAAGTTTATTCCATTGACTCTCTCCATGTCTTACAATTACTAACTTCATATATACCTACTTTCTTTTCTTATTATATTGTAGTCTATCATATTCTTTTAAAAATCTTTTTCTTAACCTTATAGCATCAGGTGTTACTTCAACCCATTCATCTTCTTCTATAAATTCAAGCGCCTCTTCTAAACTAAATTCTTTTGCTTTAACAAGTTTTATCGCATCATCACTACCAGATGCACGTGTATTAGTTAGCTTTTTGTTTTTACAAGGATTAACTGTCATATCTTCTTTCCTATTATTCATACCAACAATCATACCCTCATAAACTTCTGTTTGCGGATCAACAAACAATACACCTCTACTATTAAGATTATTTAAAGCATATCCCATAGTTGTACCGTTTTCTCCACTAATTAAAGCCCCATTAAGCCTTGTTGGAATTTCTCCAACAAATTCGCCATAATGTGAAAATCTTCTTATAAGCGTGCCTTCTCCTCTAGTCTCTGTTATAAACTCAGACCTGTACCCTAAAAGACTTCTAGTTGGAACTGTAAACTCAACCTTTGTATAATCTCCGTTTTTTTCCATTGATTGCATAGTGCCTTTTCTATTATTTAATTTAGATATAACTGTTCCAATATATTCATCTGGAGCTGTAACCAAAACGCTCTCATAAGGCTCACATTTTCTACCATCTATAGTTTTAAACAACACCTCTGGTTTAGATATACTTAATTCATAACCTTCTCTACGCATATTCTCTATAAGCACAGATAAATGAAGTTCTCCTCTACCAGAAACCTTATAAGCATCAGTCCCCTCAATAGGCTCTACTTTAAGTCCAACATTAGTTTCTAACTCTTTCTTTAACCTAGCACCAATATGTCTTGTTGTAAGAAATTTACCACTTTTACCTGCAAAAGGTGATGTATTTACATAAAAGTTCATAGAAAGAGTTGGATCTTCTATATCTATCATTTCAAGTGGGACAACTTTCCCCTCGTATCCAATAGTTTCTCCTATTGATATATCACTTATACCAGCAATAATAACCATATCTCCAGAACTTGCACTATCAACTTCAACACGTTTTAACCCCTCATATATAAAGCATTTTGTTATTTTTTGTATTTTTACAGAACCATCTCTTTTATACACACTAACATTTTTACCGGCATACACTTTACCGCTTAAAACTCTCCCAAGTCCAAGTCTTCCTATATAATCATCATACTGTAAAGAAGAAATTTGAAGAGATAAATCTTCATCATCTTTATCTTCATAAGCATCAACATGTTTTATTATAGTTTCAAACAAAGGAATAATATCATCATTTGTATCATCTTGTTCATACTTTACAACACCTTGTTTTGCAATTCCATAAAGGATAGGAAAATCAAGTTGCTCATCATTTGCACCTAAATCTCCAAATAAGTCAAAACTCATATCAACAACTTCTTCACTTCTCTCATCTTTTTTATCTATTTTGTTTATCAATAAAATAGGCTTAAGTCCAGCTTCAAGTGACTTCTGAAGTACAAACCTTGTCTGCGGCATTGGCCCTTCACTCGAATCTACAAGAAGTATTGTCGTATCAACTGTTTTTATAATTCTTTCAACTTCACTTGAAAAATCAGCATGACCTGGTGTATCAACAACATTAATTTTATAGTCCTTATAATTTATAGAACAATTTTTAGAATAAATAGTAATTCCTCTTTCTCTTTCAAGATCATTACTATCCATAACGCACTCTACTTTAGTTTCATGTTCACTAAAGACTCCTGACTGTGCAAGCATTGCATCTATTAGTGTACTTTTTCCCGCATCTACGTGTGCAATTACTGCAACATTAATTATTTTTTTTCTTTTCATATTTCTCCATATCTATTTCATAGACAAAATGTCCATAACTTTTTTATTTTTCATTATCATTTTAAAAACTGGTACACCTATAACTGTTACTACTACAAATTCAGAAAGAGCCATACCTAAAAAAGTTGGCACTAAAGGTAAATCTGCTATAATATTTAATTCTAATGCAATAGGAAAAATCATTATTGTAGGAAATATTGAAGCAACTATTGGTTTACTTCTAAATTTATAAACCAATGTCATTGCGATCATTGTTGAAATAGACCCAACAAAAACATCTATAAGCCCAAAAGAATAAAGATTTGAAACTGCACAACCAAATCCTATTGCAAAAATATATATAGGATGAATAAGTGCAAGTAAATTTAAAATTTCAGAAATTCTAAACTGTATAGGTCCATAACTAAACTCTCCTAACATAACAGTTAGAACAATATATAACGCCGAACTAACACCAATAAGTGTAATTTTTTTTGTATTCATTTTTTTCTCCTTAGTTTTATTTTGAGTCAGGATGGTTCCGAACTGACTTTTATGACTTAATTGATAAACATATTAAATCAAAATATATTATACAATAAAAACTATAGAAATAAAAGGATAAAATTATCCATTCATATTTCAATATAAATATTTATATAACAAAAAAATAAATTAGTTGATAAAACACAACTAATTTATTTCAATTCTTCATTTTAAATATTAATTACTTATTTTCTTTTAATTCTCTAAAGAACTGTTTTGATTCAGAGAAAATTATTGGACTAAGTAATAATAATCCTATTAAGTTTGGTATAGCCATAAGACCATTTACTATATCCGCTAATGTCCAAATTAAGTTTAGTTTTAAATTTAAGTAAGTTAAAGACATAATTAGTAAAAACACAACTTTATAAGGTAATATTGCTTTTACACCAAATAAATGTTCTATACAACGCTCACCATAATAGTTCCATCCAATAATTGTTGTAAATGCAAAGAATACTAAACCAATTGTTACTATATACTGTCCTATACCTGCTATTGGGAAATTAGTTTGCCATGCACTTGTTGTTAAAGTGTTTGCTATCTTTGCAGCACCTGGTCTAACATATTCGCCATTTAGAATTATTATAAGACCTGTCATAGTACATACTATTATAGTATCTATAAATGTACCTGACATTGATACAAGACCTTGTTTTACACAAGATTTAGTTTTTGCTGCTGCTGCTGCCATAGGCGCAGAACCAAGACCAGACTCATTTGAGAACACACCTCTTGCAAAACCTTTTTGTATTGCCATCTTAACTGTTACACCGGCAACTGCACCTTTTACAGATGAACCAGAGAAAGCTAACTTAAATACTAATGCAATAGCTGCTCCAACTTGAGATAAGTGTGTAAATATTATCATTAAAGCACCAATAATATAAAACGCTGCCATAAATGGAACTATAACTTCAGCAACTTTTGATATTGATTTTATACCACCTATAGTAACAGCTCCTACAGAAATTATAAGAGCAGTTGTTACTATCCATACTGGAACTCCAAATAATTCATGAATATTTGTAGTTATACTGTCTATTTGTGCAAAAGTTCCAATTCCAAAGAACGCAGAACCAAGAGCAAATACACAGAACATAGCACCTAATATCTTAGCAACTTTTTTATATTTATCACCATATAATTTTGGGATACCATTTTCAATGTAAGCCATAGGTCCACCAGACATCTGTCCGTTATCGTCAACATTACGATATTTAACCGCCAACAGTCCTTCTGAATATTTAGTTGCCATTCCAAAGAATGCTGCAACCCACATCCAGAATAAAGCACCAGGGCCACCAGCTGCTATTGCAGTAGCAACACCCACGATATTACCAGTTCCGATTGTAGATGCAAGTGCTGTACATAATGCAGCAAAACTACTTACATCGCCTTCACCTTCATCATCACTTTTATCAAACATGTATTTGAATGATAAATGTAACTTTCTTACCTGTATAAGTCCAAGCCCTAAAGTAAGGTATATACCTGTACCTATTAGTAAAACTAATAAGGGCGTTCCCCATACTATGTCATCAACCGCTTTTAAAAACTCTAACATAAAACCTCCCTAAAAATTTAAAATTATATAATGATAATAAAATAACAATATAGTTATATTATAGCAGAAAATTTGATAAATACAATACACAATTTTGTTAATTTTTTTTAACTTTAATGTATATAAATTTAGTTTTCATAATATTGTGCTAAAATATAAAAGAGGTACTAATATGAATATAGATTTGAATAAATATGAAGCAGTAATTTTCGACCTAGACGGAACATTAATAGATTCGTTATGGATATGGAGAGAGATAGATAAAACTTACCTAATAAAGCATAACTTTAACTGTCCTGAAAACTTACATATTAAAATAGAAGGAATGTCTACAACAGAGGTCGCATTATATTTTAAAGAAAATTTTAATATAAAAGACTCTATTGATAGAATAAAACAAGAATGGGTTATAATGGCAAAAGAGTATTATAAAAATAAGATAAAACTAAAAGATGGCGCTTTTGAATTTATTAACTTTTTATACAACAAAAAAATAAAGCTAGGTATTGGAACTTCTAACTTTAAAGAGCTTGCAGAAGATGTACTAAAAAGTAATGATGTATTAAAATATTTTGATACATTAAGGACATCTTGTGAGTTTGAAAAAGGAAAACCATTTCCAGATGTATTTTTGGGAGTAGCAAATGATCTAAATGTTGAGCCAAAAAAATGTCTAGTGTTTGAAGATACTTATGCTGGTGTATGTGCAGCAAGAAAAGCTGGAATGGATGTTATTGCAGTAAAAGATGAACAATCTATAACAAACAAAGACAAAATTATAAAAAAATCCATTTTATATATAAACAATTATAAAGACTTAAAAATAGAGAAGAAATAAGTTTTCCTCTCTTTTTTTACTTCCACGATTTATTGATAATTAATAACACAACTATAGCACCAACAAAAAATGAATACAAAAACATTTTAAAATAGATATTAATATCAATAATATTCAATAAAATATATGTTAATACAAAAAGTATTATCATATAATATATATATTTCTTAAAATTCACAAATACAATCCTTTATAATTTTATATACTTTTTTAATAAGATTAGAAGGAGTATCATCTCCATTAATTAAAACTATTCTTTCCTCACTCTTACAAAGTTTTAAATAGCCTTCTCTTACTTTTTTATGAAAATCAATTTTTTCTAAATCTAACCTATCTTGTTCCCTATTATTATTTTTAACTCTACCAAGAGCTAATTCTGGATCTATATCAATATAAATAGTTTTATCAGGATATTTCCCATCTATTGCAAACTCATTTATCTCTTTTACACTAGCCATACCAATTCCCCTTGCAAATCCTTGATAAGCAATAGATGAGTCAACATATCTATCAACTATAACTAATACTCCGCTTTCAAGTGCAGGAAGTATTTTTTCAACAAGATGTTGCCTTCTAGCCGCAGCATAAAGAAGTGCCTCTGTTTTTTCGTCCATCTCTGTATTATTTACATCAAGTATTATATTCCTTATTTTTTCAGAAATAGGAACTCCACCTGGCTCTCTAGTTAAAATATACTCAATGCCATCTTTTTCCAATAATTCTTTTACACCATTTAAGATAGTTGTTTTTCCACTACCATCTCCACCCTCAATAGTTATCATTTTTGCCTTTTTCATATAACCTCTTAATCTTCTCTAAAATAATCATATACAGATTTCGCACTCTTTAAATCCATTTTTTCTACACATTCAAGTTCTTCTATAGTAGCAATTTTTATACTATCTATAGACTTAAATTTTTTTAACAAATTATTTCTTCTAATAACACCAATCCCTTTTATCCCATCCAGTATAGAGCTTGCCAAAGAATTTGTCCTTAACTTCTTATGATAAGTTATTGCAAATCTATGCATTTCCTCTTGTATTATATAGAAAAAATTATAAATCAAAGTACCTTTTTCTAAGAGAACTTCTTTTCCATCATAATAAAGTGATTTTGTTGTATGCTTATCATCTTTTATAAGTCCTATAATAGGTATATCAATTTTTAACTCTCTTAACAACGTATTAACTGTACTTACATGTCCTTTTCCACCATCAAGAATAATTATATCAGCCCTTTTGCCAAAATCAGACTGACGAAGCCTATTAAGTCTTCTACTAACAACCTCTCTCATAGAAGCATAATCATCAGCACCTTTAACATGCTTAATCTTAAACATCCTATAATCTGTTGGCTTTTTTAACGTATTTTCAAACACAACCATAGAACCAACACTCAAAGCACCAAAAATATTTGAAATATCAAATGCTTCTATTCTGTTCACATTTTCTCTACATACAATAGATTTTAAAATTACATTAATCTCTTCTTTTTTTTGCTGTTGTTTTTTTATTTTACCATAAAATTTAGTTAAATATTCATAAGAATTAACTTCAACCATATTTATAATTTCTTTATTTCTTGCTCTTTTAGGATAAATAACTTTTATTTTTTTAAGTTTTATATTAGATAATATATCAGCGATGCCATCATTTATTTCAAAATTTACATATATATTCTTAGGTATAAAATTACTATCCTTATAATACTGAATTATAAAACTACCTAGTATATCCGACTCATCTTTTTCTAAAACATTATCAATTATATGATTTTCTCTATCAATCATCATTCCATTTCTATATATAAATATAGAAACGCACATATAATCATTCAATGCTTTAAGTGCAATATAATCTTTATCATCAGAATTTAAAGAACTAACTCTTTGACATACTTTTAAATCATCCAACGCTTTTATCTTTTCTCTAATGTCTATTGCATTTTCAAAATCCAAATTTTTAGCATATTCATCTCTTTTTATAACTAAATTTTGTTTAAGCACCCCTGTATTTCCGTTTAAAAAAGAAATTATTTCATCTATTGTATTTTTATAATCTTCTTCTGTATAATCATCTTTTATAAGTTCATAGTACATTTTAACCTGTTTTATTTTTTGAATACTATAGTCGCATTTAATATATGGATAAATTTCAATAATAAGTTCAATAAATTTATTCACACTATTTACTGATGTGTAAGGCCCAAAATAGTTATAATCTTTTGTTATATCCCTTGTTTTAAATATTTGTGGAAATCTTTCTTTTGTTACAGCTATATATGGGTAACTTTTATCGTCCTTTAAAAGAATATTAAACTTTGGCTTCTTTTCCTTTATTAAGTTAGCCTCCAGCACAAGAGCTTCTTTTTCAGAGCTTGTTATAATATATTCAAATCTATTTATATTTACAACTAGAGCCTTTGTTTTATTTGTATGCGAATCTACAGCATTAAAATAAGAGCTAACTCTATTTTTTAAGTTCTTAGCTTTGCCTATATATATAACATTATCAAATTTATCAAACATCATATAAACTCCAGAGGTATCTGGAAGTTTTTTTAGTTGCTCCTTAATCTCTAAACTAACTTTAAACATCTATAAAATTTCCCTTAAATAATTTCCAGTATAAGATTTATCTATTTTAGAAACTTGCTCTGGAGTTCCAACAGCAACTATCTCTCCTCCCCTGTTTCCTCCATCAGGTCCTAAATCTATTATATAATCAGCCGATTTTATAACATCTAGGTTATGCTCAATTACAACAAGAGTATTTCCATTATCTACAAGCCTGTTTAAAACATCTATTAAAATATGCACATCATAAATATGAAGTCCTGTTGTTGGCTCATCTAAAATATAAAGTGTATCACCCTTACTATTTTTTGAAAGCTCACTTGCTAGTTTTATTCGCTGTGCTTCTCCTCCAGAAAGTTGAGTTGATGGTTGCCCAAGCCTAATATACCCAAGTCCAACCTCTTTTAATGTCGTTAATTTCTTTTTTATCTTTGGAATATTAGAGAAAAATTCAAGTGCATCATCTACTGTTAGCTCTAACACTTCATAAATATTTTTTCCTTTATATTTTACTTCTAAAGTTTCCCTATTATATCTTTTTGCATTACAAGTATCACATTTTACATATATATCTGGTAAAAAGTGCATCTCAATTTTATTTATACCATCTCCACTACACGCCTCACATCTTCCACCTTTTACATTAAATGAAAATCTGCCTTTTTTATAACCTCTCATTTTTGATTCATTAAGCTCTGCAAACAAATCTCTTATCAAATCAAAAACCTTAGTATATGTAGCGGGATTACTTCTTGGAGTCTTTCCTATAGGACTTTGATCAATATCAATTATTTTTTTTATATCTTTATACCCACTAACACTCTTATAATTATCATTAGATTTAGTGCTATTTTTGTAAACATTTTTGTGCATTGACTTAAATAAAACTTCATTTATTAAAGAACTTTTTCCACTACCACTTACACCAGTAACACATGTAAACACACCTAATGGAATATCAACACTAATGTTCTTTAAATTGTTCTGTTTTACTCCCTTTAACTTTATTACATCTTTAAAGGTTCTTCTATTATTTGGAACTGGTATTTTAAGTTCTCCAGATAAATATTTTGCTGTTATACTCTCTTTACACTTTAAAATTTCATTTATATTTCCACTTGCTACAAGCGCTCCACCATTTTCCCCAGCAAATGGTCCTATATCAAGAATATAATCAGCCTTTCTTATTGTCTCCTCATCATGTTCTACAACAAGTAGTGTATTTCCTAAATCAGTTAAATTTTTAAGAGTTTCAAGCAATCTCTGATTGTCCTTTTGATGTAAACCAATACTCGGTTCATCAAGTATATATAAAACCCCGACTAATCCACTTCCTATTTGTGTTGCAAGTCTAATTCTCTGTGCTTCTCCACCTGATAATGTTCCAGCTTTTCTTGAAAGAGTTAAATAATCAAGTCCAACATTTATTAAAAATGAAAGTCTTGCAACTATTTCTTTTACAATTTGCTCACTTATTTTCTTATTTCTATTATCAAATTTATTATTATTAAAGAAATCAAATATCTCTCCAATACTAAGGTTTGTAAGCTCAATTATATTTTTTTTAAAAATTTTTACTGCTAAAACTTCTTTACTTAATCTATTACCATTACACTTTGTACATGTCTTTTCAGACATATATTTCTGTATCTCACCTCTCATAAAACTGCTATTAGTTTCACTATATCTTCTCTCAAGATTACTTATAACACCTTCATTTTTTATATTTATAGCTCTTTTACCAAATCTACCTTCAACATATAAAACTTCTTCTTTTTTACCAGTTTCTCCATAAAAAATTTTATCTAAAACTTTTTTTGGATAATCTTTTATTGGTGTGTCAAAATCTACTTCTGTTCCTTTAAGTAATTCTTTTAGCATTCCACCATAATAACTACTTTTTGAAGCGTTCCTAAAAGGAATTATAGCGCCCTTATTTATAGATAAACTTTTATCTGTAATAATAAGATTAGGATCAATTTCAAGATGAATACCAAGACCTTTGCAACTGCTACATGCACCAAATGGAGAATTAAAAGAAAAAATCCTTGGCTCCATTTCACTTATTCCAATATTATGCTCAGGGCAAGAAAATTTTAAATTATATAAATATACATCATCTCCTAAAACCTCTACTTTTATTTGACTATCCTCAAGTTTCATAGCCACTTCTATAGAATCTGATAACCTTGATTTAGCATCTTTTTTTACAACAATTCTATCTACAACTACATCTATATCATGTTTTTTTGTCTTTTGAAGTTTTGGAATCTCCTCCAACAAATCATAACTTTCTCCATTTACCTTAACTCTTGAAAAGCCATCTTGTTTTAAAGCATCAAAAACTTTTATATGAGTTCCCTTTTTTGATTTAACAACAGGAGAAAGTAAAAGAAGTTTTGTCCCCTCTTTAAATTTCATTATCTCATCAACTATATTATCTACTGTTAATGGTACAATAACCATATCACAAATAGGACAATGAGGAACTCCAACCCTTGCATATAAAAGTCTTAAATAATCATATATTTCAGTTATAGTCCCAACTGTTGATCTCGGATTTTTACTTGTAGTTTTTTGATCTATACTAATCGCTGGAGATAATCCTTCTATAAACTCTACATTTGGTTTTTCCATTTGACCAAGAAACTGTCTTGCATAAGCACTAAGTGATTCAACATATCTTCTTTGCCCTTCTGCATAAATTGTATCAAAAGCTAAAGAACTCTTACCACTACCACTAAGTCCTGTAATAACAACAAATTTATCTCTTGGAATTTTTACATCAATATTTTTTAAATTATGTTCTTTTGCACCTTTTACAAAAATACTCTTTTTCATTCTACCTCTTTTTTCTAATCTCAATTCCTATTTCACAATCTAATATATGATCATTTACAATTCCACAAGCCTGCATAAAAGAATAGACTATAGTTTTGCCCAAGAATTTAAAACCTCTTTTTTTTAGCTCTTTTGAAAGAATTTCACTTTCATTACTATAACCTTTAACATCAGTATAAGTTCTAAAAAAATTATCAACTTTATTTACATGTTCATTTAAAAAATTATAAAACGAACCATATTCATTTTTTATTTCAATAAATGCTTTTGCATTATTCTTTAAGGCTTTTATTTTTAACTTATGTCTTATAATATTTTTATTTAAAAGCAACTCCTCTTCCTTCTCTTCTGTATATTGTGAAATTTTTTCAACATCAAAGTTATCAAAAGCAATTCTCATCGCATCTCTTTTTCTTAAAATAGTATTCCAATTAAGGCCTGCTTGAAACCACTCTAAAACTAAATATTCAAATAATATTTTATCATCTTTTGTAATTCTACCCCATTCATTATTATGATATTCAATTTCTTCTTTAGTTTTTGCCCAATCACATATTTTCATTTAAGTTTCCTCTTCAATTCCTCTATTGCATCTCTTAAATCAATAGCTTTTTCGTACTCCAAATTATTTGATGCTTCAAACATTTCTTTTTCAAGTAGCTTTATTTTTTCTTTAATTTCACTATTTTTCATTTTAGATTTAAAACTGATATTTTTTTCTTTTTTAGTAATAGATATAACTTCTTTAACATCTTTTTTAATTGTTTTAGGTATTATATTATTATCCTTGTTGTAATCATTTTGAATCTTTCTTCTTCGCGCTGTTTCATCTATTGCAAATTTCATACTCCTTGTAATCCTATCGGCATACATAATTACTCTACCCTCTGCATTTCTTGCCGCTCTGCCAATAGTCTGTATAAGTGATTTTTCATTTCTTAAAAACCCCTCTTTATCTGCATCAAGTATTGCAACAAGTGAAACCTCAGGTATATCAAGACCTTCTCTTAATAAGTTAATACCAATAAGTACATCAAATTTAGACAATCTTAACTCTCTTATTATTTTCATTCTCTCTATCGTATCAATATCAGAGTGCATATATCTTACTCTAACACCCAATTCTTCTAAATAATCTGTAAGTCTTTCTGCCATCCTCTTTGTAAGAGTTGTAACCAATATCTTATTACCCTTTTCAACTTCCTTATTTATTTCCGAATACAAATCATCAATCTGTCCATCGGTCTTTCTTACTTCAATTAAAGGATCAAGAAGTCCAGTAGGTCTTATTATTTGTTCTACAATTTTTTTTGAATTTTCCTTTTCAAAATCAGCAGGTGTAGCACTGACAAATACCCCTTGATTTATAAGTGAAATAAATTCATCAAAGTTAAGAGGTCTATTATCTGCTGCTGATGGCAATCTAAAACCATATTCTATAAGCGTACTCTTTCTACTTCTATCCCCACCATACATTCCTCTTACCTGTGGTAAACTAACATGTGATTCATCTGCAAAGAATAAAAAATCATCTGGAAAATAATCAATTAATGTAAATGGTCTATCTCCTGCTTTTTTGCCAGCAAAAATTCTAGAATAATTTTCAATTCCAGAACAAAATCCCATCTCTCTTATCATTTCCATGTCATATCTAGTTCTTTCTTCAATTCTTTGCGCTTCAATTAATTTATTATTATTTTTAAAATATTTAATTCTCTCTTCTAATTCTTTTTCTATTTCTATTAAACTTCTTTCAATATTATCCTTATTTGTTACAAAGTGTGAAGCAGGAAAAATTGCAATATGTTCTAAAGATGCTATAAAATCTCCTGTTAATACATTTACCTCTATTATTCTATCTATTTCATCTCCAAACAGCTCAATTCTATAAGCATTTTCTCCTTTTCTAGCAGGAATTATCTCTATAACATCTCCTCTAACCCTAAAGGTAGCTCTTTTAAAATCAATATCACTTCTCTTATACTGAATATCTACTAATCTTGAGAGTATTTCCTTTCTACTTTTTATCATTCCAACTCTAAGTGATAACACTAAATTTTTATAATCTATTGGAGAGCCAAGTCCATAAATACTAGATACAGACGCAACTATAAGCACATCTCTTCTTTCTTGTAACGCAGATGTTGCACTATGTCTTAGTTTATCTATTTCATCATTAATAGAAGAATCTTTTTCAATAAATGTGTCTGAACCTGGAACATACGCCTCTGGCTGATAATAATCGTAATAACTAACAAAAAACTCAACTGCATTATTTGGAAAGAAATTTTTAAACTCACTTGTAAGCTGTGCTGCAAGTGTTTTATTATGTGCAAGCACAAGTGTTGGACGATTTATCTTTTCTATTACTTTTGCCATTGTATACGTTTTACCAGACCCTGTAACACCAAGCAAGGTCTGAAACTTATTACCACTATTTATACTTTTAACCAATTCATCTATAGCCTTTGCCTGATCTCCCATAGGTTCAAACTCAGAAACAACCTTAAACTCCATAAACTCTCCCAATTTTTAGAACATTTGTTTTGTTTATTATATCTCATATTTCTATATTTAGCAAATATATTATACAAAAAAATATAGCCATATTATACACAATACAGCTATAAATAAAATTTATTCTTTTTCTAATATTATATTTACTATTTCTGGCTTATTAAAAATTCTAGGAACAAATTTTGTAGACTCTTTAGCAAGACCTCTACTGACAATAAGAATTGTATTTTTTAAATTATAAATTCCACCTGCATATTTAGGAAAAATACCTTGATTAGGCGCATAAAGTCCATTTAATAATTTAGGTATTGCCCATTGTCCACCATGTGCGTGACCTGTTACTACTAAATCATACCCTATATCATTATACTCTTCTGTAAGTTCTGGTCTATGAGATAATAGAATACTAAATTCTAAATCATTTGATTTTTCAAGCAAATTAAGTTGTTCTAATTTAAGTTCTGGATCTGAGAGCCCACCTAAAAGTAATTTATTATCATTTAACAAAACTCTCTTATTTATTCCATCTAATATTTCAATTTTATTATTAATTAATATTTCTTTTATTTCATCTAATTTTTCTGTTCTAACTTCATGATTTCCAGTTACATAAAATGCAGGATATTTGCCTTTCAAATTTTTAAGTAATGTAATCGTATTATCAAATGGAAGTCTATCATCAAAAATATCTCCTGAATATAAAATTATATCCGGTTTTATTTTTTCAATATCATCTATTAAAATCTCTTGTTCATCTCCATAATAACACCCATGATGATCTGTAAGAAGAACAATATTTACATCTTTTTTTATTTTTTTACTCTTTATTGTATAACTAACAACATGGTGTTCATTATCAAAAGCACCTATTCTTATTAAAATCAAAAATAAAATTATTGGTATTACAACAAAATTTACAAACATATAAACCTACCTAACAAATATAAGATTATCCTCTCCAGATAATTCTTTACTATATCTATAGCCATTAAAAATCTCTTCCTTAATAAAATTAATGTCACTTATTTTATTCTTTATCAAAAAATTTAATATTTCTCCTCTTGCAACTTTTGAATGATACGCAATCCTCTTTTCATTTACTAAAAAGTCTACATTAACCATTTTCTTTTTTATCATTTTTGAATATTCATTTGAAGCAAGATTAAGTATTATATCATCTTTAAAATAATCATTTATAACATCACTCCATATTTTATATAAACTCTTACTAAATATACTCATATTCATATCAAGTCTATATTTCTTTACATACTGCATCGCAGAAACAACACCATAAAACGCTGACAATATCCTTACATTATCATCCGCATACTTAAAATTATCATCAGAATACTCTTTTATTTTAAGTTGCTTAAATACCGTTCCTGTAAAAGAAAGTAAAGCATTTCCTTCTTCATTTTTTTCATAATTTAATATATCATTATAAACATCATCTAACAATTTATCCTTTATCTTCATTTTTTTAGATATATATTCTTTATCAAAACTTTTTAATTCTTCTAAGAGAATATTTGTTACATCATTAAATAGAGCTACATTATTTGAATTAAAATCTATTTTTCTTATTTTCATCGTCTTACTTGGCGAGACTATTATTTTCATAATTACCTACTTTATTA
>PDWI01002870.1_pt1 | contig 25361 bp, 17 predicted proteins | sample 1430891 | NCBI WGS metagenome assembly PDWI01 (sample SAMN01162508, study PRJNA174530) | Oral metagenome, whole genome shotgun sequencing project. | biome: Marine environment; feature: Marine mammal; material: Swab sample of the gingival sulcus; isolation source: swab sample of gingival sulcus...
TTTCTTTTTCATATTTTTTGGGTTTTTAATGAGTCATTGGCTATTAGCCTTTGACCTTTGGTTATTAATTTGGCTATTTGCTTTTGGCTTTTAGCCGTTAGTTTTCTTTTTTTTGATAATCATAATTACCGTTTACTTTCCGCATTTGGGAAAGTGCTCCACAAATCTGAAAAATACTTTCCGAACTTGGGAAAGTGCTCCACAAATCTGAAAAATACTTTCCGCACTTGGGAAAGTGCTTCACAAACTTGAAAAATACTTTTTCCATCGGAAATAGTGCAAAACAAACTTGAAAAATACTTTTTCCTATTGGAAATAGTACAAAACAAACTTGAAAAATGCTTTTTCCATCGGAAACAGTGCAAAACAAACTTGAAAAATGCTTTTTCCTATTGGAAACAGTGCTTTGCAAAAATGAGAAACGCTTTTCTCTGCTTTTTTTTAGCCTTTTGGCTTTTGGCTTTTGGCTGTTAGCCGTTTGTTATTAATTAAAAATTAAAAATTAAAATTCACAACTCATAATTTATAATTCATAATTACCTTTTTTACTTATTTACTTATTCACCATTCTTCTGTCTTCTGTCTTCTGACTTCTGTCTTCTGTCTTCTGACTTCTGACTTTTTCATTCACAATTCACTTACAATTCCCTCATCACTTGTTAATCACTTATCACTAATCGTTAATCACTAAAAAAAGCGTTCCAACTGCTCATTATTGCACAGTTAAAACGCTTTACATTTCCTACAAAATTAGACACTACATTGCCGTATGTATGTATGTATGTATGTATGTATGTATGTATGTATGTATGTATGTATGTATCATCTTCATTCTACATATTTTGTTTGGTATTGCCCTACAAATATACGAAAAAAAAATGTTTTCACAAAATATAGTTATTGAAAAATAAGTTTTCAAAAGTTGAATGACAAAAATTATTTACAATATACCACAAGTTTAATAATATTTTATCCTACCTTTGTAACAATAGTCATAAAAAGAGAAGCAGTAATAATCTTATTAAGTATTTTTCTAGTGGAATTTAAACTAAATTCAAAATATCAACCAACAGGTGATCAGCCTGATGCAATAGAGAAACTCGTAGAAGGTATTAACGATAAAATACCCAATCAAACACTACTTGGAGTAACAGGCTCTGGGAAAACATTCACAATGGCAAATGTCGTAGAGCGTGTACAACGTCCAACACTCATATTAAGCCACAACAAAACTCTTGCTGCACAACTCTACAATGAATTCAAACATTTTTTTCCAAATAATGCTGTTGAATATTTTGTGTCGTATTATGATTATTATCAGCCCGAAGCCTATCTTCCTGCTACTGATTTATATATTGAAAAAGACCTTTCTATTAACGAAGAGATAGAAAAACTTAGATTAGCAACAACCTCTGCACTTCTATCGGGAAGACGAGATGTATTGGTCGTTTCTTCCGTTTCCTGCCTATATGGAATTGGAAATCCTGAGGATTTTAACGAAAATTTAATCAAGATAAAACAAGGAGATAATATTGGACGAAATCATTTTTTACGAAAATTAGTTGAGAGCCTTTACACAAGAAATGATATTGAATTGCAACGAGGAAATTTTAGAGTAAAAGGAGATACTATTGATATTTTTCCTGCTTATGCCGACTATATTTTACGAGTAGTCTTTTGGGGAGATGAGGTTGAAGAAATTACAACATTAGACCCTTTGAATCTAACGACAATTGAGAATTATGAGGAATTTAACCTCTACCCTGCAAGTATTTTTATAACAACAAAATCACGTATAGAAAACGCAATAGAACAAATCAAAGAAGATAGAGATATACAAGCCGATTATTTCAGAGAATTGGGACAAAATTTGGAGGCTAAACGAATTTCAGAACGTGTTACCTACGATTTAGAGATGATACAAGAGTTGGGATATTGTTCAGGAATTGAAAATTACTCTCGTTATTTTGATGGAAGAGAAGAAGGAAGTCGTCCGTTTTGCCTATTAGACTATTTTCCTGATGATTTTTTATTAATAATAGATGAAAGCCACGTAACCATTCCTCAAATACGTGCCATGTACGGAGGAGATGCAGCCAGAAAACAAAATTTAGTAAATTACGGATTCCGTCTTCCTGCCGCCAAAGATAATCGTCCCTTAAAATTTGAAGAGTTTGAAAATCTCACTCCAACAACAATTTACGTTAGTGCTACACCTGCCGATTACGAATTAGAAAAATCAAAAGGAATTATTGTAGAACAAGTTATACGCCCAACAGGTTTGCTTGATCCAATCATAGATGTACGTCCAAGTTTGAATCAAATTGATGATTTACTAGAAGAAATAACACAACGTACAGAACTTGATGAACGGGTCTTAATAACGACTTTAACCAAAAGAATGGCAGAAGAATTAACTGACTATCTCTTGAAAAATGGAGTAAGAACCAATTATATTCATTCAGATGTTGATACGCTTGACCGTGTGCAAATTATGGAAGACTTACGCAAAGGACTTTTTGATGTTTTAGTAGGTGTAAATCTACTTCGTGAAGGATTAGATTTACCAGAAGTGTCGCTTGTGGCAATCCTTGATGCAGACAAAGAAGGTTTTTTAAGAAATCATCGGTCATTAACACAAACAGCAGGTCGGGCTGCCAGAAATTTAAATGGTAAAGTAATAATGTATGCCGATAAAATAACTCAAAGCATGCAGAAAACAATAGACGAGACCAACCGTAGGCGTGAAAAACAGATAGCATACAATCAAAAACACAACATCAATCCAACGGCTATTATCAAATCAAACGAAAGTGCCTTTATCAAGAAAAACAACTATACAGAAATAGAAGAAACAAATATTGCCACTGACCCTGTTGTTAAATACATGAACAAGAACGAACTAAAAAAGATGATTACAAAAACTCGTAAAGCAATGCTAGAAGCAGCAAAAAATATGGAGTTTTTAGAAGCAGCAAGACTTCGTGACGAACTAAAACAACTTGAAGATTTAGCAAACAAAGAATAATCAACAATAATTATTTTTCAACATCATCCTTTCTTAAAAAACAACAGAAAATATTTATTTTGGAAAACTTTTTCAAAACACATAAAAACACCTAAAACACAGAATAAACTAAAAACAAAACAATTACATAAAAATAGATTTATTAACAAAAGTTAAAATAGAAAACTTTATTAAAAATAATCATAAATAAGTTATTTTTTATTACTACTTTTGTAGGAGACATTAAAGCAATTCTTTCCTAAAAAGATCAACAATTATTTAAGGTCAATCAATATTAAAGCAGAAATAAAAACCTATAAATTACCATAAAATGAATAATAAAAGTATTAGTATCGTAAAAAGAGATGGAAAATTAGCGTTATTTTCTATTGACAAAATCAAATCAGCCATTGGAAAAGCATTTTTATCAGTTGGAGCATTTGCAACAGAAGAAGATTATGTATCTATTCTTTCAAGAATTCAGGTTTCTGACGGCATGACTGTTGAAGAAATCCAAAATCAAGTAGAATTAGCATTGATGAGTGAAAAGTATTTTTCAGTAGCAAAATCTTATATGCTTTATCGTCAGAAACATACAGAGACGCGTGAAACACAAGAAAAATTAAATTTCCTTATCAACTATTGTAATGCTCAAAATGCAGCAACAGGAAGTAAATTTGATGCTAATGCTAATGTTGAGAAAAAAAATATAGCAACTCTTATTGGAGAATTACCTAAGAAAAATTTTATCAATCTAAACAGAAAGATGCTTACTGATAAAATAAAAGAATTATATGGTAAGGAATTATCAGATAAGTATATAGCAATGCTTAAAGAACATTTTATTTATAAAAATGATGAAACAAGTTTAGCAAACTATTGTGCAAGCATCACAATGTATCCTTGGTTGCTTAACGGAACAATGACTGTTGGTGGAAATTCTACTCCTCCTACAAACCTAAAATCATTCGCTGGTGGATTTGTAAATATGGTTTTTATCGTATCTAGTATGCTTAGTGGGGCATGTGCAACTCCTGAATTTCTAATGTATATGGATTATTTTGTTCGTAAAGAATATGGAGATGATTACTTTAAGTTTGCAGATAAAGTTGTTGATTTATCTAAACGTCAAAGAACATTAGACAAAGTACTTTGTGACTTCTTTGAACAAATCGTTTACTCTATCAATCAACCAACAGGAGCAAGAAACTTTCAAGCAGTATTTTGGAATATTGCTTATTATGATAGACCTTATTTTGAAAGTTTATTTGGTGAGTTTGTTTTTCCTGACGGAACAAAACCTATCTGGGAATCATTAAGTTGGTTACAAAAACGTTTTATGAAATGGTTCAACAAAGAACGTACAAAAACAGTACTTACTTTCCCTGTTGAAACAATGGCTCTGTTAGCAGAAAATGGAGATGTTATAGATAAAGAATATGGAGATTTTACAGCAGAGATGTATTCAGAAGGACACTCTTTCTTTACCTATATGAGTGATAATGCTGATTCTTTATCATCATGTTGTAGACTTCGTAACGAAATCCAAGATAACGGATTTAGTTATACATTAGGTGCAGGTGGAGTTTCTACTGGTTCTAAAAGTGTTTTAACAATCAATCTAAATCGCTGTATTCAATTTGCAAGTAAAACAGGAAAATCATATATCAGTTTCTTAGAAGAAGTCGTTGATTTGGTTCACAAAGTACAAACTGCTTATAATGAGAACTTGAAAATGTTGCTTGAAAAAGGTATGTTACCTTTATTTGATTCAGGATATATTAATATCGACAGACAATACCTAACTATCGGTGTGAATGGTTTGGTTGAAGGTGCAGAGTTTTTAGGAATTGAAATTAACGATAATGCCAAATATGCAGATTATGTTCAAACAGTACTAGGAATTATTGAGAAGTATAATAAAAAATACCGCTCAAAAGAACTAATGTTCAACTGTGAGATGATTCCTGCCGAAAACGTAGGTGTAAAACATGCTAAATGGGATAAAGAAGATGGTTATGTTGTGAATAGAGACTGTTATAATAGTTATTTTTATAGAGTTGAAGATAAAACTTTGAACATTATTGACAAATTCAAATTACACGGAGAAAAATATATTCGTCATTTAACTGGTGGATCAGCACTTCATGCTAATTTGGAAGAGCACTTATCTCAACCTCAATATAGACAGTTACTCAGAGTAGCCGCTAACACAGGATGTAACTATTTTACATTTAATATACCTAATACAGTATGTAATGATTGTAACACGATAGATAAACGTTACTTAAAGAAATGTCCAAAATGTAATAGCGAGAACGTAGATTATTTAACTCGTATTATCGGATATATGAAACGTATTAGTAATTTTTCTATCCCTCGTCAAAAAGAGGCAGAAAAAAGACATTATAATAAGAAGGAAAAAGAGTTATGCTAAAATATGCTGACTATGATATTGTCTTTCAAGAAATTCCGAATGAGGTAACGTTGGCAATTAATTTGTCCAACTGCCCTCATCGGTGTAAAGGTTGTCATAGTCCTCAACTCCGACAAGATATTGGAGAAGAGTTGAACGAAGAATCTTTGGCAAAAATCTTAAAATCGTATGAGGGTATGATTTCTTGTGTCTGTTTTATGGGAGGAGATGCTTCTCCTACTGATGTTGAACATTTATCAACTTTTATAAAGAAAAAATATAATCTAAAAACAGGTTGGTATTCAGGTAATAATAAAATTTCTGATAAAGTTTCTATTAATAATTTCAATTTTATAAAAATAGGTGGATACAATTATAAATTAGGTCCACTCAATAGCAAAACAACCAACCAAAGATTATACAAAATAGACAATAAGAAATTAGAAGATATTACTTTTGAGATGCAAAGAAAATAGAAAACTCCTGATATTTCGTATAAATTAAAATTATCATGTATATTTGTAGTCTGAATAATAAATAACATGGTTAAAAAAGCAGATATAAAAAACAATAGGCACTCTTTATTAGGAGTTGCCTATTTTATACTTATCTTATTATCTGCTCATTTTTTTTGGAAATTTTCTTTTACATATAATGAAGATGAAACAATCATTACTTTTTATAATTTTGATTTATCTAATTTCTTCAATTTAGCCTCTTTTAATGTCGCCAACAATGTTCATCTTTTATTAAACAAAATAGGTTATAACACTAACCTATTAGCCAATAATGTAATAATCCATCAAGTAAGTAAACATTATGCCCACGTAGTATGGGGATGTACTTCTATTAAACAAATGTATATCTTTATATGTATCATCTTATTTTACAAAGGCAAATGGATACATAAAATTTGGTATATTCCATTAGGAATATTATTAATTTATTGTTTTAATATTTTTAGAATCTCATTTATTATAGCAATCATTGATAAGCATCCAGAACAATTCATTTTCTGGCATGAATATATAATGAAATATCTATTTTATATCTTTATTTTTCTACTTTGGACTTTCTGGGATAATCATTTTACAGAAAAACAATCAAAAGTAACTAAGATATAAACCTTGTAAAAGAAATCAAATACAACTGTATTTAATCTATTTCTTAACAATTTCTATCTCTATATTCTTATTACGTATCTGAACAAAAATAGGTTCTTCTCCTTTAAAATAAGGTGTATTTACATATCCCATTCCAATACATTTTTTCGTAACAGGTAACATTGTTCCAGAAGTTACCTTTCCAATAACTTCACCTTTTACATTCACTATTGGATAGCCATTACGTGGAATTCCTCTCTGCTTAGTTTCAAAGCGTACCAATTTACGACTAACTCCTTCTTCTTTCTGTTTTTGCAAAAAATCTCTATCAATAAATTCTTTACCTTCAATAAATTTAGTAATCCACCCCAACCCTGCTTCTATGGGTGAAGTAGTATCATCAATATCATTTCCGTATAGACAAAAACCTTTCTCAAGACGAAGTGTATCTCTTGCACCCAATCCAATGGGCTTAATATCAAACTCTTTTCCTGCTTCAAAAATAGCATTCCATATTTTTTCTCCATTTTCAGGATAAAAATAAATCTCAAAACCTCCAGCACCTGTATAACCTGTATTAGAAATAATTACATTATTTACTCCCGCAAGTTCTCCGACACAAAAATGATAGTAAGGAATTTCTGAAAGATTAATATTGGTTAGTTTTTGAAGTGTTTCTGTTGCTTTTGAACCTTGAACAGCCAATTGAGCAATATGAGAAGAAGCATTTTCTAATTCAACTCCTAAATCATTGTTGGCATTCATCCAATTCCAATCTTTCTCAATATTAGAAGCATTTACAACCAACATATATTTTTTATCTTCATAATAATACACCAAAATATCATCAACAATCCCACCCTTTCCATTGGGCATACAACTATATTGTGCCTGCCCTACTTTTAATTTCGCAACATTATTACTGGTTATTTTTTGCAAAAATTCAAGTGCCTTGTCTCCCTTTACCCAAATTTCTCCCATATGCGAGACATCAAATACACCTACCGTATTACGTACTGTCAAGTGTTCATCATTAATACCGCTATATTCTATCGGCATATTATACCCTGCAAATTCATGCATTTTTGCTCCAAGTTCAATATGAATATCTGTAAATGGTGTTTTTTTCATTATTTTATTTTTTTCAAGTTATTTCTAAAAGTTGTATCTACAAAGATAAAGTTTTTGTTCTGAAAACAATCTAATTTCTAGAAAAAAATATTGAACTCGTCTAGACTTTTATTGTTTGAACAAAATTAAATAAAAACTATTTATCTTTTTATTCATCAAAAAAAAGAGGGACGAAAAATATTTCGTCCCTACATTTTTTATTATTTAATATTTCGTACTATTTTACTACTACTTTACGTGCAGCATTATCTACTTTTACGATATAAACACCTGCTTGAAGTTGTTGTTTAGCATTCACTTTTTGTCCTGCAAGAGTATAAACTTCAAAATTATCTACACCTAAAACATTTACTACACCGTTTACTACTGTAATAGAAATATTTTGCTCTTCAATAGAAGCAACATCATTAGAATTTTTTGAGTGTTCTATAAGATACCAAGCAGTCATACTATCTGCTCCTAATGCAGAATTTCTATCAGCCTTATTATTTTTCCAAGCACAAGTTGGATTTTGTCCTCCTGTACTAATTTGATATTGATTAGTAGTACCTTCTACAAGTTCAACAGTCAATTCTTCTCCTGTTTCATCTTGGTCACGAGACCCTGTCATGTAAAGTTCAGAACCTTTATTTTTTAGTTTTCCTTCATCCACAAACCAAAGAGCATAATCTTCTTTACTTACAGTAGATAATAAAGCATGTTCTAATCTTAAATCTGTTCCATTTGCATATAATACATCATTTCGTGTATCTCCCGCATTGTTTCCATGTTCTCCATCACCTGCTGATTGAATATAGAAATATTTACCATCAAGATTTTCATTTGTTAACACAGTACCTGAACCTGTTCCTAATTTAGCAAAAGTTGCAGTAAATGTAATATTTTCTGTACCTGTATAAGTATATCTGAATGTTGTATAATCGTTAGTTCCGTCACTCCATTTTACAAAGATATACCCTGGATTAGGAGTTGCTTTAACTTTTATAGGAGATTTTTTAGTAACAGTTAATTCTGTTTGTCCTACGATTTCTACTTTTCCAAAATCCGCACTACCCTCTGCTATTGCTACACTAAGAGTTACATCTGGGAATTCAGGAACTTCTACAAAAGTAACTTCGTTAGATGGGTCACCATTATACCATTCTCCCATTTCTTTACCATTAACAAAACCACCAGAAGGGTTCATCGCTTTACCATCAGTATTGTTTTTACGTTCTATTTCATAGTTATCGCCAGTACCAAATTGTACAATACGAAGTTCTTCAGCAGTTTCTGCTGGATTTCTAAATCTACCATCACTAAATCCAACATTTTCTAAATCTTCTCCATTTTTTGCTTTTAAGATATAAAAACCATCAGTTTCAGCCTTTTCAAAAACAAAGACTTGATTTTCTTGTCCAGCATTGTATTCTTGCAATGACATTGGGTCACCTGTTGTTAAAGCAGAAACAGCACCATTTCTTTGGAACACCACATGATATTCTTTACCTAACTGAGCCTCTGTTACGATTCTATTAAATGAAGCAACTTCTGATTGTACTCCACCTACTTCAGAAATCGCTTTAATTTCTGTTGTTTCTGCACTGATAGTAAGTGTTTTAGTATTACTTGCAACAGCAACCGCAGTAGTAGAAGTTTTAGGATCACTACCATCAGTTGTATATTTTAGAGTAGTTCCTTCGGCAGAATTGATAGTAAATCTATCATCACCTAATAATACAAATCCATTTTCATCTGCGACACCACTAAATGTAGGAGGCAAAGCAGCAGGTGCTTCAATTACATTTAATATAACATCTATACAAGCCCCTCCATTATCAGGTAATAGATTACCACTTGGAACATCAGCAGCATTTGCATGAGGTAAATTTGAGCCATCAACCCAATCAATCATAACACGCATACGATATTCTCCAATTGCTTGGTCAGCAGGAACTGTAAAACTTACAGGTGCTACACCGTTTTCAGCACCATTACTAAGACCAACGTATTCAGCAGTTGGATATGAATCTGCATCAAAAGTTTTATTGTTATCATAATCAACAAGAACAGCAACTCCCATCCAAACACCAGTCCAAGAAGGAACAATGTTACATTCTGCACCTTGATAGATATCTATCTTGTTCTCAGTTTTATCAAAATAAACATTTTTGGGAGTGTCATCACCTTGATTTATCTCTAATGATAAAACGGAAGTACCATTACGTTGAAATTCTAAACTGTTTAAGAAACGGTCAGACCTAGTATATGTACCATAATCTGTGAAATACTCTTGTGCATTAGCACTAAAGTTTAAGGAGGCAACTAATACCACCATAAAAGCGAAAAATTTTGTAATTTTTTTCATGATTTTTGATTTTAAGTTATAATTTATTATATCAAGAGCAAAGATATAATAGTTTTTTTTTTTTTGCAAATTTTTATAACAATTTGTAATTAACATGTACAAAAAATAATAAAAAAATATTACTTTTGTGAAATGAACAAACAAATTTTACGTTTAGCCATTCCTAATATTATCTCCAATATCACTGTTCCATTACTTGCTATGGTTGATATTGCTATTGCTGGGCGTTTAGAGTCTTCGTTATATATCGGTGCTATCGCCTTAGGTACTATGATTTTCAATATAATATATTGGAATCTTGGATTTATAAGAATGGGAACAAGTGGATTTACTTCACAGGCTTATGGTGCTGAAAACTTTTCTGAAATGGCGAATCTACTTTTACGTTCACTTTTGGTAGCATTAGGATTTGGAGCACTCATAATATTATTACAAATACCTATATTCAATATTGCAAAATTATTTATAAAAACAGATGGACAGACCATTGAATATGTTGCTCAATATTTTTTTATTACAGTCTGGTCTGCTCCCGCAATGCTTTCGATATACGCCTTTAATGGTTGGTTTATAGGTATGCAAAATGCTAAAACTCCTATGTATGTGGCAATTATCAATAATTTATTAAACATCTTTTTAAGTTATCTATTTGTTTACCATTTTGGTATGCAAATAGCAGGAATTGCTTTGGGGACGATGTTGTCTCAATTTAGTACTTTATTGCTTTTCATTGTTATATATTATCTTTTTTATGGCAAAAAATTAAAGAAGTATTATAACTGGAACGAAATACTTAGAATAGATGCTTTTAAGAAATTCTTTCAAGTCAATGCTGACATTTTTATTCGTACTATTCTTTTAGTGATTGTTACTACATTTTTTACTTTTGCATCTACTCATATGGGAAATGATATTTTGGCTGTCAATACCCTATTGATGCAGTTCTTTATGCTTTTTTCCTATTTTATGGACGGTTTGGCTTATGCAGGTGAAGCACTTACTGGAAAATTTATTGGACGCAAAAATCAGCAGGATTTAAGCACAATGATAAAAATACTTTTTACATGGGGAATTGGTCTATCATTGATAACCTCTGTTGTCTATTTCTTTTTTACTCCTAATATACTCTCCTTGCTTACAGATAAAAAAGAGATTATTCTACTAGCACAAAAGTTTACATTTTGGGTGCTTATTATTCCCATTGTTGGGTTTGCAACTTTTATTTGGGACGGTATATATGTAGGAGCAACAGCATCAAAAGCAATGAGAAATAGCATGATTATTGCCACAATCATGTTTTTTGTTACCTACTATACCCTATCTGCTGTATGGAAAAACAATGGTCTTTGGCTTGCTTTTATTCTCTATCTAGTTGGCAGAAGTATGGCACAGACTATTTATGCTAAAAAAGTTATCAAAGTAAATCCTTAAAACAAGAACCCTTATTTATACCATTTTTGACTATACAACCATAAAAGAGAACGTACAATTAAAATTACACTTATAGGAATAAAAGCAATATTAACAACTTGTAATTGGGTAATCCAAACACCGATAAAAAGTAATTGTAACAATAAGTTTACTCCCATAAAGAAACGATTTGCATCTTTTATACTTTTTACCCAAACAATAATTGCTAAAAACAGATTGAAAGGATTACACCATAATATATTAAAGTTTAATTCAACCAATGGATGAATAGAAAAAAACATTAAATAAAATAAAACTAATCCAGCCAATCCAGTAATACCCAAAACAATACTATCTACAAAACGAAATAGTTTCTTTTGGAACAAACCTAATATTGTAAAAAGCACTACAATTAATAAGAGAAAAGAGGTTACATAAATAGGCTTAATGACCTTTTGTTTTTCTACCTTTTTTGTAGGATTATTTAATACAATTTCTGATACAACAAGTTTTTTCTGAGAAGAATCTAACGAATCAGGAAAAACAACCATTTGACTCAACTCTTTTTGTAAATTTTCTGGTAAAAACATAGCCTCCCACTCGGTTGCTTTTTCATCAGCCTCTCTACCGAATACCAAATCAATACCAAACTGTAACCAACTATCTTTTCCTGTATATTTTTCGACCCATTGACGAAATGTTTTTTCCTCCAATGGATAATTAAATTTAATTCGTTGATTTTTACTATCAAAGATATTATAAATCTTATTTCTTGGCTCTGTGGAACAGTTATCATAAATAAAATTATAGAGATATTCACGATTTTCTGGTAAGAAATTTATCATCAAAACATCCATCAAATCCTGTTGTTGCTGTTTGGATAAATTCAATTCCTGCTCTATCAATTTTCTATCCTTATTATCTTGTAAGAAATATTTGGTATCATATACACCAAGCGTATAATAGGTTTCTCCTTTGATAAAATTAAAGTAAAAATTTTTCTGATTAAAATTAAAAATTCCATAATTAAAAACCATATCAGCATTAGAAGCATCATCTTTATAACGTATGGCTGTATGACCAAACTTTTCATAGGATTTATCTCCTGCCAAAGCAGTTATTACACTTATTTGTGCAGAATCACCAACCTCTATGATTTGTGAAAATATATTCTGCCCTAAAAAAAGACTAAAAATGAACACTAAAACAGTCTTCTTTATCAACTGTAAACGATATGATTTCATGTTTTTAAAATTTTAGTTTTAGAAATATACAAAATAATCTATTTGTCTTTTTGTTTGATTAAGAAAGATTTTAACAAATACACAAAACCGACAAACACCAAAAAGATTACAATTCCTATACCAATTTCTCTACTATATCTCTCTATCACTTCTTTCTGTCCATGTGCAAAATATCCTAAAAGTGCCAAAACAATATTCCATATTCCTGCACCAAGTGCAGTAAAAAGGCTAAAAGAGATTAAGTTCATTTTTGCAAGTCCAGCAGGAACAGAAATTAACTGACGAATACCTGGAATTAAACGTCCAATAAAAGTAGAAACTTTCCCTTTTTTATTAAAATAGACTTCTGCTTTTCCTATTTTCTCACTACTTAAAAGTAGTAAATGACCTATTTTACTATCAGCAAACTTATACAAAATAGGTCTTCCTAAAAAAAGAGCAAGAAAATAGTTTATTAATGCACCAATTAATGCCCCCAAGGTAGCAAAAAAGATAATTAAAGGAATAGATAATTTACTATTAGGTTGACTTGCAACATAAGCAGCAGGAGGAATAACAATCTCAGAAGGAAAAGGAATAAAAGAACTCTCTACTGCCATTAGTATAGTAATGGTTCCATAATTGGTATTCTCTTCATACCAATCACCTACTTTTTCAACCCAACATTTATCTTCTTTTGGTTCAGTTAAAGTATTATTACTAAAAGCAAAAACAGAACTTACCGTAAAAGATAAAATAAGTAAAATAAGTTTTATTCTTGAATAATTCATTTTTATTTATTTTTATTTATTTTTATTAGGGACAAGAACAGACAATAATATTGATAAAACCAATGTAACGATAATAACCGTAAGTGAAATCCACGAATAAGTAGCGAAGAAATCAGATACAGCACTAAAATAAGTTAATAACATTTTAAGCCCAATAAAGAAAAGAATGAGACTCACGCCATATTTTAAGAAACGAAACATTCCCATAATACCTTTTAGAGCAAAAAATAACGAAACAAGTCCCATTACCGCAAAAACATTAGAACTTATAGCAAGATAACTCTCTTCGGAAGAAGTAAGTACACCAGTTGTCCCTTCTTTAATAACCCCAATAATAGCAGGTATTGAATCAATCGCAAACAAAACATCAGTAGAGCCTATTACCAAAAGTGCCAAAAAGATATTAGTTATGTGTATTTTACCATCTATTTTTGTTATAAATTTAGAGACATTAGCATCAGGGTCAATAGGAAAAAGTTTTGAAGCAAATTTATATAAAACATTAGATTGAGGATTAATCTGCTCTTCATCTCCACTAATTATCATTTTATAAGATGTCCAAACAAGTATTACTCCAAAAATATAAATAATCCAATGAAAACGTTCTACTAACTCCATTCCCATTACGATAAATAAAATTCGTAAAACAACAGAGAGCAATATTCCCAACATCAGAAGTTTAGGTTGATTTTTTGATGAAATTCCCATCATTGAAAATATCATGATAAAAACAAAAAGATTATCTACTGAAAGAGAATATTCCGTTAAATATCCAGAAATAAACTTTATCCCCATAACCTTTGAAGTTATGATGGAAGAATCATGATTTTGAGGGAAAAAGAAAAATAGAACTGCTCCAAAAATTAATGCAATCATCATCCAAGTTCCTGCCCATTTAAGAGAAGACTTTACAGTTACTTCTTGATTTTTACGATTAGTTACAAATAGGTCAATAGCATAAACCACTACAAAGATAATGATAAAAGCAACCCACCAAAACGTCATTGTTGTCATACTAAAATTATTTATAATATTTCACAAAAGTAATTAAAATTTCTTGATTTTACAGTAATTTAAAGTCTTTTAGACTTAAAATAAATTATATCAGAAACAAAAAATCATATAACATAGAAAAAGAATTCACTTATAACCAAAATATTACAAGATTTTATAAAGCCTAATTACTCTTTTTATTAAACATATCTAAACAAAAAAAAAGTCCTACTTAAAAAAGTAAGACTTTTTATCATTAATATGCAGTTTGGTTATTTACACAAATAATAGTATTAATAATTGAGCCGCTAATATTCGTAAAAACATAGTCAACGGATAAACAGTTGAATAAGCAACGGCAGGTTCATCATTGGTACTAATAGAAGTTGAATAAGCCAAAGCAGGAGGGTCAGTAACACTTCCAGCCATAACTCCAATAAGCGTAAAATAGTTTATTTTCAAAAACTTACGACCAATAACACCCATTATTAAAAGAGGAATAACTGTTATAAGAAAACCTACTCCAATCCAACTTAAACCGTTCTCTATTACTGTTTGAACAAATTTTTCTCCTGCACCCAAACCAACACTTGCTAAGAAAAGAGTAATCCCTATTTCTCTAATCATTAGGTTAGCACTTTGGGTGGTATAAGTTGTCAGTTTAAGTTTATACCCAAAACGACCAATTAAAATAGCCACAATTAATGGACCTCCTGCCAATCCTAATTTCACTGGCATTGGAACACCTGGTAAAAAGACAGGAATACTACCTAAAATAATTCCTAAGAAAACACCTATAAAAATAGTAATTAATGGTGGTTCATTCAATTTCTTCAATGTATTACCCATTAATCTCTCAACTTTTTTAATAGCATTTAATTCTCCAACCACTGTAATTCTATCCCCTACTTGAAGACTTAAATTTTTAGCACCTAATAAATCAATACCTGCACGATTGATACGAGTTACGTTCACATTATACGCAGTACGAAGTGCCAGTTCTTGAAGTGTTTTACCATTCATCTTACCTTGAGTAACTACAATACGACGAGACACTAATTGCTTTTCAGATGGTTTCCAGTCGTGTTTTACTTTCTTACCAAAAAAGGCTAAAATTGCATCTTCATCAACAGGAGACATTACTACTCTAAGAATATCACCAATATGTAAAACTGTATCTGTTTGAGGTATAGAATATTCATCATTTCTAAACATTCGAGAAGCAACAAAATTACGATTAATCATACTTTTCACATCATGAAGATTTACACCATCAAGAGCCTCATTAGTGAGTTGTATTGTTAAATAATTAGGTTGTTCTTTTTCCGTTCCACTATTTTCTGCAAGTTTTTCACTCTCTTTATCAAGGTCTATTCTAAATATTATACGCATAATAATAATACTTAAAATAATCCCTACAATTGCCAAAGGATAAGCCACGGCATAAGCCGCTCCAATGATACTTCCATCGGCTGTTTCGCCAATAGCATCCATAACTTGCTTATAGGCCTGTGTTGCTGCTCCAAGTCCTGGAGTATTAGTTACAGCACCAGACATAATACCAACCATAATCGGCATTTCTGCTACTCCTAAGAAGTAGAACATAATTGTTAATAAAACTCCTAAAAGAATTATACCTGTTGCTAATAAATTTAATTTAACTCCCCCACCCTTAAAGGCAGAAAAGAAACCTGGTCCCACTTGTAAACCAATAGAATATACAAACAAAATTAATCCAAATTCTTTAATAAAATGAATCAAATGTCCATCTACTCTAAAACCAAAATGACTTACCAAAATACCAACAAACAGCACAAAAGTCGCTCCAAGTGATATTCCAAAAATTTTAACTTTTCCAGTTAATACACCAATCGAAATAACAAAGGCATAAATTAATACCGTATGGGCTACACCATTGTTAAATAATAAATTGTTTAACCATTCCATAAATTAAGTAATTGTTGTTTTTTTAATATTTTTTTTAAGAAGTTGCAAAAGTACAAAATTAAAAATCAATGAACAAAACTTATTTTCAAACACTAAACCAAATAAATAAAATTAATTATCCTTACATATTATTCTATAAAAATTAATACAGAAAAAAGCACTAAAAACGTCACTCTTTTTAGTAAAGAATGTAAAATGTGTAAAACATCTTATTATAAGGTTTTTATATTTTAGCACTATTGCTATAACACCTATTTTATTAATCCTAAATTTTCAATAAAAAACATTAAATATAAACTTATATTTTACTTCAATTAATTTTATTTGTATCTTTGGAAAAATTTTTAAAATACTTTTTATACAATAAAAAAAATGAAGAATTTTCGTTTATTAAACAACATTTTTGGTTGGGTTATTTTCTTAATAGCATCCATTACTTATTTAATGACAATGGAGGCAACGGCTAGTTTTTGGGATTGTGGAGAATTTATTGCTTCGGCTTATAAATTTAATGTAGGACACCCACCAGGTGCTCCATTTTTTATGCTTAGTGCAAAGTTTTTCACACTTTTCACATCAGACCCTACAAAAGTTGCATTGATGGTAAATTCATTCTCAGCAATTAGTAGTGCCTTTACAATATTATTCCTTTTTTGGACAATCACACACATCGGTAGAAAAATCACAACAAAATCAGAAGAGACTATTTCTTTAACCAATGGAATTGCAGTTCTTGGTGCAGGAATGGTTGGAGCATTAGCATATACATTTTCAGATACATTTTGGTTTTCAGCAGTAGAAGCCGAAGTTTATGCTTATTCTTCCTTTTTTACTGCAATTGTTTTTTGGTTAATGCTAAAATGGGAAGATAACGCACACCGTGAAGGTTCTGATCGTTGGTTGATTTTAATCGCTTATCTGATGGGACTTTCTATTGGGGTTCATTTACTTAATCTTTTAGCATTACCTGCTATTGTTTTAATCTATTATTTCAAAAAATATGAACCTACTACCAAAGGATTTATTATAGCAATAATCTCATCTGTTGCCATATTGGCATTTGTTTATTATGGACTCATTCCAGGTTCTGTGGGTTGGGCTGTACGTTTTGAACTCTTTTTTGTAAATACGCTTGGACTATCTTATAATACAGGGCTATTTACTTATATTGGTCTTGTCGTTGTACTTTTAATTTGGGCTATCTACGAATCAAATGTTAATAAAAATAGAAAGAGAATGTATATCTCTTATATTTCATCGATGTCACTTATTGGTATTCCATTCCTAGCAAACAGTATTATTATTGGTGTTCTAATCATTGTATCTACAATCATTTATTTCTTCTTAAATAAAAAAATAAGTTCTCGTTGGTTAAATACTACGTTAGTAATGGCTTTGGTTATGCTTATTGGATATTCTTCGTATGCAATAATAATGATTCGTTCATCAGCCGAACCAACAATGGATCAAAATTCACCTGATAATATTTTTTCTCTTCAATATTACTTAAACAGAGAGCAATATGGAAATAGACCTCTTGTTTATGGAGCAACTTTTGATGCACCAATGAAATTAAAAGTAGAAGGGAATAACTGTACTTATGATATAGATAAAGAGCCTCTTTACGCTCCTAAGCCAAAAGATAATCCGAATGAAAAAGATAAGTACATTGTAGCAGGACATAAATATAATCCAAAGAAAAACAAGAAGTTTATGATGCTATTTCCTCGAATGTATAGTAGTGATAAAGCACATATTTCAGCCTATAAAATGTGGGGAAATGTTACAGGTAAAAAGATAAAATATGACTATTGTGGAGAAACTAGAACAGGATTAAAACCCACCATGTGGGAAAACTTAACATACTTTTTTAGTTATCAAGTCAATTTTATGTATTGGAGATATTTTATGTGGAATTTCTCTGGACGACAAAATGATATGCAAGGAAATGGAGAAATAGAACACGGAAACTGGATAACAGGTATTCCATTTATTGATGATATTTTAGTGGGAAATCAAACTTATCTTCCCAAGGAATTAAAAGAGAATAAAGGAAGAAATGTTTATTTCATGTTACCTTTTTTACTTGGATTACTTGGAATATTCTATATGATAAATAAAAATAAAGCAGGAAATCACAATTTTTGGATAGTTCTTACACTTTTCTTTATGACAGGACTCGCCATTGTGATTTATCTAAACCAAACTCCTTATCAACCTCGCGAACGAGACTATGCTTATGCAGGATCATTCTATGCCTTTGCTATTTGGATTGGTATTGGAGTCTTAGGAGTATCCGAGTTGATGAAAAAATTCCTTCCTAATAAAGTTAGTGCTATATTGGCATCTGTTATTTGCTTATTAATTCCTATTCAAATGGCAGGACAAAACTGGGACGACCACGACAGAAGTAATCGAACCGTAGCACGAGATTTTGGACAAAATTATTTACAATCTTGTGAACCCAATGCAATCTTATTCTGCAATGGAGATAATGACACATTCCCACTATGGTATAATCAAGAAGTAGAAGGAGTTAGAACAGATATTAGAGTTTGTAATTTGAGTTATTTACCAACAGATTGGTATATTGATCAAATGAAACGAGGAGCCTATAAATCTGCCCCTCTACCTATATCTTGGAGCAAAAAACAGTATATATCAGGAACCAATGATGTTATTATGTCAATGGATATGTATGATGGGAAATCTCTTGATATGAAAACAGCATTTGACATTATTAAAAGTGATGATCCTGATTTCAAATATGAAGGAGAATCATTTTTCCCTGTAAAAAGTCTTTACTTGCCTATTGACAAAGAAAAAGTAATAAAAACAGGAACAGTAAGTAAAGAAAGAAAAGAAGAAATCGTTTCCAAAATGTTATTTAATCTTCCTCGCAGTATGTACAAAAATGAAACAATGGTATTGGAAATGATTAAAGAAAATGAATGGAAACGTCCAATGTATATTTGTACAACTGTATCTGATGATGCTTATCCAAAAAGTTTGCAAAAATACATGGAACGTACTGGATTAGCATTACAAATTCTTCCTATTAATAAGAAAAATAAGGAAGAAATGAATGTTAATACTGATAAGATGTATAATAATATGATGACCAAATTTAAATTTGGAGGTATAGACCAGCCCAATGTCTATATTGATGACAATGTCATGAGAATGTGCCGTACTCATCGTATTTCATTTATACAGTTGGCAGATGAATTAATTAATGAAGGAGATACCACAAGAGCCAAAAAAGCATTGGCATATTGTGAAAAAGTTATTCCTGCACATAATGTTCCTTATACAGAATATACTGATATTGAAATGGCAAAATGCTACTATCGTCTAAACATGATGAAAAGTGGTAATCGTATTTTGGAAAGTATAGCACAAAATAATGTAGATTATCTAAAATGGTATGTTAGCCTAAACGAGAATCAACAAATATCAAGTATTAATGCCATTAAACGAAATCTGATATTTTTAAGTGAAGTATTAAAGACTGCGAATAACTTTAACGCAGGAGATGTTACAAATAAATTTGAAAAACAACTTGAATATTACGCAACAACTTTTGGAGCGAGATAATTAAAGATACTAAATGCCGATAATTTTATTTATATACATAAATTTGATTATCGGTATTTTCTTATTTTAAGAGTAAAGCATATGTTACAAGTTCCTAACTTTATAAAAAAAAGAGCAAGAGTACTTATTTTTAGGAGAAATAAATTAAAAAAAAATATATATCTTACTTTTGATGATGGACCTAATCCAATAGTAACTCCTTTAATATTAGACATTTTAGAGAAATATAATTGCAAGGCTACTTTTTTTTGTGTGGGTGAAAATGTAACAAAATATCCAGAAATATACCAAGAGATTATAAAAAGAGGACATTCTGTTGGGAATCATACGTATAACCACTTAAAAGGATTTAGAACACCAACAAAAAAATATATAGAAAATGTAGAAAAAGCAGATAAAATCATTAATAGTCGTTGGTTTAGACCACCATATGGTAGAATAACACCAATACAAATACACAAATTAAAGAAAAAATATAAATTAGTTATGTGGGATATTATAACTTATGATTATGATAAGAAAATATCACCCAACAAAATTATCAAAGAGATAGAAAATAAGAGTAGAAATGGTTCTATTGTTGTTTTTCACGATTCGATAAAAGCAAAAAAGAATGTATTAGCCACCCTTCCAAAAGCATTAGAATTTTGGAATACAAGTGGATATCTTCTAAAAACATTTGAATAAAAAAAATGAAAGAGTCAATATTGCACTATATATGGTTCTCTAAATTATATGACAAAAGAGATTTACACACAACAGATAATGAGCCTGTTGAGGTAGTGCATACGGGAACTCCTAACTCCGATGCAGGTCCAGACTTTTTCAATGCAAAAATCAAAATTGGTAATACCTTATGGGCAGGAAATGTAGAAATTCACATCAAAAGTTCCGACTGGTACAAACATCATCACCAAACTGACTCTAATTATGATAATGTCATATTACACGTAGTAAAAGAAGCAGATACAGATATTAAACAAAGTAAAGGAGAAAAAATACCACAATTACAACTCAATATTCCACAGCATATTCTAAATAATTATGGTACTCTTGTTCAATCTCAAAAATGGATATCATGTGAAGATAAAGTTTCTACAGTAGATGAAATTTTAATCTATTCTTTTATAGAAAAAATGCTCATAGAGAGATTAAAAACAAAAACAGAAGCAATAGAAGTATTATTGAAAGATTCTGAAAACAACTGGGAACAAGCATTTTATATTTCACTGGCACGAAGTTTTGGTTTTGGACTAAATAGTGATGCTTTTGAAAGATTAGCACGAAAAACACCACTCTCAATACTAGCAAAACACAAAGATCAAATTTTTCAATTAGAAGCATTATTACTAGGACAAGCAGGTTTTTTAGAGGAAAGTCAAATTGATGATTATCATAATAACTTAAAAAAAGAGTACACCTTTTTACAAAAAAAATATCAACTCAAATCTTTGAAAAAAGCAGATTGGAAATATCTTCGATTGCGTCCAGATAATTTTCCAATCATAAGAATAGTACAATTTGCACAATTAATACATTATTCTAATCATCTTTTTTCAAAAATTATAGAATTAAAAAATTTAAAAGAATTAAGACAATTATTACAATTTTCTGTATCAGAATATTGGCAAAAACACTACTCTTTTGGAAAACCATCTACTTTTTCACGCAAAAGAATGGGAAGAAACTCTGTTGATATTTTAATTATCAACACCATCGTTCCATATCTCTTTTTGTATAGCCTAAAAAATAATATCACTTCTAATAGAGCCTTAGAGTTACTTAAAGAGTTGCCACCAGAAGAAAATAATATTATCCGAAAATGGAAAAAACAAGGAATTGAAGTTGAAAATGCAGGACAAACACAAGCATTATTACATATCTATAAAAATTATTGTACCGATAAGAAATGTTTTAGATGTACGATAGGACATAAAGTTTTAACACAAAAAATATATAAATATTAAAATGAAAAAAGCAACTATAATCCAATATACAATTTACAGTTTATTAGTTATTTTATCGTTTGCCTGTGCTAATCGTGGACAAGGTCCAACAGGAGGAGCAAAAGATGAAACCCCACCCAAATTTTTAAAATCATTTCCTGTTGCTAATCAAAAAAATGTAGATAAAAAAAAGATAGAACTCTATTTTGATGAAAATATTAAGTTAAAAGAAGTCGGCAAAAATGTTATTATTTCTCCGCCTCAATTCAATCAACCCCAAATACAAGCCTATCTGAGAAAAGTTGTTGTTAATTTGAAAGATACATTATTGAATAATACTACTTACTCTATTGATTTTGGACAAGCCATTACCGATAACAACGAAGGAAACATTTTAGAAAATATGGTTTTTTCCTTTTCTACTGGTAATTCATTGGATACCATGAGAATTTCAGGCACTTTGCTTGATGCTGAAAATCTAAATACTGTAAAAGGTGTTAATATTGGAATTATTCCAGACTTAAGTGATTCGGCTATTTTAGAAAAACCATTTTCTAGAATTGCTAGAACCGATGAAAATGGAAAATTTACCATTTATAATATCAAAAAAGGAAAATATAGAATTTATGCATTAGAAGATAAAAACAGAGACAACAAATATCAACGTGGTGAAGCAATTGCATTTGACACCAACATTTACCAAACTTCTGTGAAAAATTATTTAAAACCTGACACAGTATGGAAAGATTCTTTAACAATAGATACAATACGTTTTATACCAACAATAAAATATCAACCCGATACAATTTTATTGAAATTCTTTCATGAAAAAAAACAACGTCAATATCTAGTTAAGGCAAAAAGAAAAACACCTTATAAAATATCACTTATTTTTAACACTAAAGCAGATACTTTACCGACAATAAAACCACTTAATTGTAATTGGAAAGATGTATTAATAGAACATAACTCAACACTTGATACTATCAACTATTGGTTAGCCGACTCAACACTTATCAAAAAAGATACTATTTTGCTACAAGTTGATTATATGGAAACAGATACAACTTATAATTTAATATCTGTACGAGATACAATACGATTCGTCAATAAAAAGAAAAGAAAAAATAGAAAAAACACGAAGAAAAAATCACTATTAGAAATAAAAACAAACATACAGTCTAAATTTGATATTTATGCACCATTACAACTGAACTTTGATGTCCCTATCAAAAATATGGATAAAGAAAAAATACATCTATATCAATATTTTGATACAATTCCAAAAGAGATAAATTATATTATCAATAAAAAAGATAAAGTTGGCAAACAATTTGAAATTAAAAGAAAATGGAAACCAGAAACTCAATACACATTTACAATTGATTCTGCTGCTATCATCAATATTTTCGAACAACATAATGATAAATTAGACGAAAAATTCAAGATAAAATCAGAAACAGAGTATTCCAATTTAAAACTTAAACTTATACCCTTTGACAGTACGGCAGTATTTCAATTGGTAAATAAAGAGGACAAAGTTGTAAGAACAGTAAAAGCACAACCTAATGGAACAAAAATAACTTATGTAGAACCTAACGAATACTTTATTCGTATTTTCCTAGATAAAAATAACAATGGAAAATGGGATACAGGAAACTTCCTACAACAGTTACAACCAGAACCCGTTTTTTATTATTCCAAAAAACTCACTTTAACCAAAAATTGGGATTTTGAAGAGACAATTCATCTTGATGAACGTCCTATAACGAAGCAAAAACCGAAAGAAATATTGAAAATAGTTAATGCTAAAGGAGAAGTCCAAGAAAGTAATAAAAAGAGAAACTAAAAATAAGGATTTACAGCAATTTCTTGTTCAATAGTTGTTGCCGAAGCATGACCTGGATAAACAACAGTTTCAGCAGGTAAAGTAAATAACTGTGTCTTTACCGAATGGATTAAAGTATCAAAATCTCCTCTAGGTAAATCAGTTCTTCCTATTGAACCATTAAATAGAACATCTCCAACAAAGACAACATTCGATTCTTTGCTATAAAAAGAGTAACTACCTGGAGAATGTCCAGGAGTATGCAATGCTAAAAGAGAAATATTCCCTATTTTAATCTTCTGATTATGAACAATATAATTTCCTATTTCTGGAGGTACACCATCAAATTCCAATCCAAAGAAACGGGCTGACTCCTGAACCGTTTCCATCAAAAACTCATCTTCTCTTCCCGCTTCTGGACTTACATCGTAATTTTCACATATAAATTGATTACCAAATTGATGGTCAAAATGTAAATGAGTATTGAGCAATCTTTGTAATTGTAAACCATTTTCATCAATAAAACATTTTACACGTTCTTTTTCTCTATCGGTAACCATTCCTGGGTCAATTATTGCCGCCCTTTTTTCATCATCCCAAATCAAATAAGTATTTTCTTGTAAAGGATTAACAGGAAATATTTTTATATTCATTTTATTCTTAATTATACGTCGTCATAAGTTGTTGTTATTCATACTTTAGAATGGTAAATAGACAACTTTTTTTGTTTCAAAAAAATCTTCTTCAAAATAATTAGAAATGTCAACCACATCAATAATCTTCCTAAATGGCTTTACTTCGTCATCAATTACTCCTCCTTTTAGACATATCAAACCATTACTAATTGCATTTTGTTGAATCTTAGTAATATTTTTTCTACAAAGTTTACTTAATTTTTCCAACTGCATTACCGCACGACTTACTACAAAATCATATTTTTCTTTATTCTCCTGTATTCTTTGATGCTTCAATTCAATATTTTTAAGCCCAATTGAATTAGCAACTTCGGTGGCTACTTTTATCTTTTTACCAATACTATCAATAAGCGTAAAATGTACTTGTGGAAAAATAATAGCCAATGGAATACCAGGTAATCCACCACCTGTTCCAATGTCTAGCACTTTACTATTATCACTAAATTGAATATACTTTGCAATTGCCAACGAATGAAGAATATGTCTTTCATATAAATTATCAATATCTTTTCTTGAGATAACATTAATACGTTCATTCCAATCAGAATAAAGTGAATAAAGAGCCTCAAATTGCTCTTTTTGTTCCACAGACAAATATTGAAAATATTTATTTATAATATCCATAAACTTTATTATTAGAAAGACAAAAGTACATTAAAACCTTTTATTAAACAAAAAAGTATTAGACACATTTTTAATTTTCTATTCAATTATTTTATGACACCTTTCCCTATATTATTAGAAAAAATCGGCTTACAATACCCTACATAAAAAATGTATGATAACATAAGCCGATTATATTTTTAATATAAAAGTATTCTTAAAAATGAACTTTTACACCACACAAGAAATTAGTTCCTGCTTGTGGGAAATAACGTTTTTCATTTACTCTTTCACCACCTAAATAATAAGTGTACCAATTATATC
>PDWI01002871.1_pt1 | contig 25358 bp, 18 predicted proteins | sample 1430891 | NCBI WGS metagenome assembly PDWI01 (sample SAMN01162508, study PRJNA174530) | Oral metagenome, whole genome shotgun sequencing project. | biome: Marine environment; feature: Marine mammal; material: Swab sample of the gingival sulcus; isolation source: swab sample of gingival sulcus...
TAAATTACTATAAAATAGTGAATTAGACAAACAAAATGCTACTTTTTTTTAAACTTTTTTCTTTATTTTACTAACGATTGAGAAGTGCGAAACTTCAGTAATTATCTAAGAAAAGAGGGTGCCCACTCTTTTTTAACTTTTACTTTTTTGCTCTTAATTCACGTTTATTATAAATGAATGCTGAAAATTTAATGTTTTTTGAAAATTATTTTATACTTTTGCGGCTCGTATTTTGTGTTGATTTACAAAATTTTGTAAATCAGTTCGATATCCGATTATTTTCAAGTAAAAATTAGAGGCTGTATTATATGAAGTATATGTTTTTTAGCAGCTATCTTAACATTTTACGACAAATCACTTATAAATAAACCAAAATAATAAATTAGAATGGGCATATTAGTAGATAAAAATTCGAGAGTGATAGTTCAGGGTTTTACAGGCTCTGAGGGAACATTTCATGCACAACAGATGTTGCAGTACGGAACAAATGTAGTAGGCGGAGTTACACCGGGAAAAGGCGGTGGCACACATTTAGAACGCCCAATATTCAACACAGTAAAAGAAGCGGTTGAGCAAGTAGCTGCCAATGTTTCAATAATTTTTGTTCCGCCGCCATTTGCTGCCGATGCCATAATGGAGGCTGCCGATGCAGGCATCAAATTGATAGTTGCCATAACTGAGGGCATTCCTACGCAAGATATGGTTAGGGTGAAAGAATATTTAAGAGATAAAGATGTGAGACTTATCGGACCTAACTGTCCGGGAATTATCACTGCCGGAGAAGCAAAAATTGGCATAATGCCCGATTTTATATTTAAAAAAGGGTCGGTTGGTATAGTTTCCAAATCGGGAACACTTACTTACGAAGCCGTAGATCAAATTACCAAAACCGGCTTGGGGCAATCAACAGCCATTGGTATTGGTGGCGACCCTATAATCGGAACATCTACATTGGAGGCGGTTCAGCTGTTTATGGAAGACGAACAAACTAAGGGAATTATATTGATTGGCGAGATTGGCGGTAATATGGAAACCGAAGCTGCTAAGTGGATTGAAAAAAATGGCACGAAACCTGTTGTAGGGTTTATAGCAGGTGAAACTGCTCCCAAAGGTAAAAGAATGGGACACGCCGGCGCAATAGTTGGTGGCACTAATGATACGGCACAAGCCAAAAAAGAAATTATGCGTTCATGCGGAATACATGTTGTTAATTCGCCCGCCGAAATAGGTGTAAAAATGTTGGAGTTGCTACAACAATAATAAAATGCTAATATTAAACTCTTTTAAACTTAAAAAATAAGGCGTTTAAATTTGGTTGTTTGTAGATGTTTTTTTTGAGCTTAGTGTCATTTATATTAAAAATGTTATTGTTTATTAGGTTCAATAGTAAACATTATTAAAATTAGCTAAGTTGATTATAAAATGATAAGTCTTGAATATTTAAAAACAAATCTAAAATTTGATTGTTCTACGCGAAACAAAATATTACGTTTATTCATCAGTCAATTATCTGATGTTCTATATCAAATGGAATTGAGTTATTCAAATTCTGATTTTCAAGCAATTGAAGAACTTGCGCACAAAGCAAAAAATTTGTTTGGTATAGTTGGAGCAAGCGAGCAATTGGAAATGGCTAAAAATATTGAAATAATTTCCGCAAAAAAAGACCCTGACAATGAATTGTCGGTGTTAATACCTAAAATTATTAATGATTGTGAAATTGCAATAATGGAAGTAGAAAATTTGTGTAGTAATTAAAATCTTTATTTTTAGTATAAATCATATAAAAATACCTCACGAGTTTTGAAACTTTGTGAGGTATTTTTTTGCGTTTTATTCGCTAACAATATCTTCGCGTTTTAGCATATACGGATTATTTCGTTTAAATTCGGAGCGTAGTTTGCGCAACACTACGGGGTGATTTTCAAACTCGCCAAGCTCTTCGTTGTTGATTACTTTCAGTAATATTTCATCAACTTCCTGATAGCTTTTTGCTTTTATTTGGTCGAGGTCGCTGTTGGTAATTCCCAAACCATCGGTAGGCACTGCATCTACACAACTCAACAATGCTTTTTTGGGCATTTCGTCCATCATGCTTGCCAGATATTTCGACATTTCATAAACTTCTGTTTTCCAGAGGCTTTGTATTATTCCATAATCGCCAACATCGCCATGTAAAGTCCAGAACCCTATCAAAAGCTCGGTGTAATTGTCGGTTGATAACACCATGCCTTTATATTTCGACGCCAAATCGTATAAATATATCATTCGCACCCGTGCTTTCACATTGCCTTGACGCAATTTATACGATAAAGTTGATTTATCATCATCGGTTTCATTTTCGGTAATCATACTCAAAAGCTCTTTGAAGCCTTTTGTAAGGTCAATTTCCTGAAAATCGGTAACGAAATGTTTGCCAATGTCAGCAGCTCGCTGTATTTCGTCGGCTTTGTTGGTTTCTATGGTTATGCTTCTGCCAATTAGCGGTATTTCTAATTTGTCGCACACTGGTTTGGCTAATGCCGCCGTCAGCGCACTGTCTATTCCGCCCGAAATGCCTAAAATCAACGACTTTAAACCTGCATTTTTTACATAATTATATAATTCTTGCCTTATTTTTTCAACTACCGGCTCGTAATTTTTTATCATTTCTTTATTTTTAATTTGTTTATGTAATTTCAACAGCATTTCTATGGTTTTTCAATTTAAAATATTGCTGTAAACTATCCTTTGCTTTTTGCGTGGTCAAATATTTTAGCCACGAGTTGTCGGGTTTTTGGTCGTGCGAGCTTAATATTTCAATAATATCGCCGCTTTTTAGTTCGTTAAAATTTTTAGCTACCACACGTTTACCAATTTTTGCGCCTATGCAATGTATGGCAGTGCGAGGATTTATAGCAAAAGCAAAATCGAGCACCGAAGCCCCTTTGGGCAAACTAACTACCTCGCTATCAGTAGAAAACACCAAGACCTCTTTTGAAAACTTATTCAAATCGAGGTCTTTAAAAAAATCTTGTAAACTTTTATTGTCAGAATACAATTTTTGCTTAATTTCTTTAATTTTCTTATCTAAACCCGATTCCTTGTCTTTTATTCCCTTGTATTTCCAATGCGAAGCACAGCCATTTTCGGCTTCGTTATCCATGCGTTTTGAGCGAATTTGTATTTCTACCCAATGTACTTTTTTATACAATACCGTTATGTGCAAAGCACTATATCCACTGTCTTTAGGTATTGAAATCCAGTCTCTTATTCTATCTTTTTTTATAATCAGATTGTCTAAACTTTCAATAATTTTGAAAATACGCCAACATTCTTCAATTTCTTTGTCGGGCGAACTCGGATTAAACACAATGCGAATAGCAAAAACATCGTAAACTTCATCGAAACTAATATTCTTACGTTGCATCTTTTGCCATATCGAATACACTGATTTTGTGCGACTCGTAACTTCAAAATCAAAGCCATTTTTGTCTAATTCAGCAATAATAGGAAGAGAAAAATTTGATAATAATTGTATTCTAACTTTCTTACTACCAATTATTTGCGAATTTATTTCGTCATAAATTTCAGGTTGTTTATATTTTAAACTAAGGTCTTCAAGCTCGGTTTTTACATTATATAAACCCAAGCGATGAGCCAAAGGAACATAAACCAACATAGCCTCATTTACGGTTTTTTCTTGCACTCGTTTATTATAAAAATTCAAGGTTCGTAAATGATGTAAGCGGTCGGCTATTTTTATGAAAATCACCCTAATGTCGTCCGACAAGGTGAGTAGTACTTCTCTGAATGCTTGTGCTTGAATAAAGCCTTGATTGTCAATGACTTTGCGTATTTTGGTCAGTGCCGATAAAATATTAACTATCTTATTGCCTTTGTCGTCTTTGTCAAATGCTTTTTGCACCTCTTCAATTTGCAAATCGGTTTCATCAAACACATCGTGTAGCAATGCCGCAACTATTGACGTTGTACCCAAACCTATTTCAGATGCCACAACTTTGGCTACCTCCACAGAATGTTGTATATAATATTCACTTGAATTTTTTTTAATACCCTCAAATGCTTGCTGTGCAATATCAAACGCCTTACTTACAGTTGCTTGCGCTTCTTTCGATTTACATTGGTTGCAATTAGCAATAAAATCTATGAAATCTTTTTTTACTAATTCCATATTACAATTTTAATCTGACATCTTCTTTTTTAATTAACCCTAATTAATTCAAAATGTTTTCCTATTTTTACTATGCTTATCCAATCGTTTTCAAACCCTTGATAAGGAATTTCTTGTTTAAAATTAAAGTCGAATTGAAGACCTCTTGAATATTCTTTGAAATATGCCTCATCAACGCAAGCCTGAAAATCGCTTCCAAAATCTTTTAAAACATTCATAAAATAATATGCAATATCATAGCCTAAATAGGAATAATGCGTGGGTAAATCGTTGAAATATGCTTTATATTGATTTTTGAAAGTTCTAACTTTTCTAGCTTTGTTATCTATGTAAGATGTTGAACCATAGTGAAATCCTAAGTTTTTAAGATAATCAACTTCAATATTTCTTAATTTTTCCCAAGCGCGCATTGAATACAATACAATTTTATATTGTTTGGTCAAATAATTTAATTTGGTTGCAATATTGGTAATAAATACTTGATTATTGGACGGAACAATAATAACATTGTATAAACCTGCCGAAAGAGCATGCTCCACACCCGAAATTCCATATAATTTATAGTTTAAATTTTTAAAAACCACTCCGTTAATATTTTCATAAGGAAGAGCAGCCAATAGCAAATTCTTTTTAAATAAGTTAATAATATCTAATTCTTCTTTTGTGCCATTATGTAGCATTAACACACTTTGATTTAGCGACTTAGTTAAGTGCGATGAAATATTTGCTACCTCAGCATCTAATCCCGGATTTGCTAAAAACACTGCCGGATTTGACAATACTTGGGCATGATTGCGCAGCTTAAAAGGAGCAACTATATTTATTCCATTGTCGAGAGCAAAATCGCTTGCTACTTTAAAATTATGGCTATGTATAGGACCAATTATTAAGTCCATATCTTGCATTTTTGGCGAGGCGAGTATTGATTTTGTAGTTTCAATATCTGCTCTGGTATCTTCTAAGTAAAATTCTACTGATATTCCTTGCTCTTTCATTTGCAGTGCAGCCAGCATCAATCCGTAATAAAATTCGTAAAATTTACCTGTATTTTTATAGTAAACATCTCTTGCTTTATACTCCATATTTTCTTGTACGAACAAAGGTAGCATAACAGCTATTTTAAATACTTGTTGTGGATTATATTGAAACGATGTGCATTTTATTTTGTGCGGATTATTGATATTGCTGTAAGAATATTCTTCTTTCATGTTTTTATCCACCACAGGCATTTCATCAGAATTGTGGCTGCTATATTTCGGAATTTTAAGTGTTTGACCTACTTCTATTCCATTGTCGGCAATTTCGGGGTTGAAAACTTCAATGTCTGACATGGTAACACCATATCTTTGAGCAATAGAAAATAATGTTTCTGATGGTAGTATAACGTGTTTCGTATAGTTGTGTGTTTGGTTGTCAATATAATTGTCTATTTTTGGCAATTTAATAATTTGACCAATTTTTAAATTTTCTGAAAGTTTCGGATTTAATTTTTTTATTTCGTCGCTACTAATCGAATATTTATTTGAAATCGTGTATAGAGTTTCTTCCGGTTCTACTTTGTGATAAATGTACGTTTCGTCAGCATTATTATCCTTTTTATTATTGATAAAAGATTCTCCAATTACAGGAATTTTAATAATCGTACCATACTTTAAACCTGTTTTTATTAGGTCGTTATTTGCTTCGTATAATGCTGCTTCGTCAATATTATACACCTTGCATATCGAATAAATGGTCTGTCCTTTTTTTACATTGTGTAAATAATATGTTTTACCAAATATTACGATTGATTTATCCGATTTTTCTACTAATACCTGCGATGCAACAGTAATATTATTCATTACCAATAATAAAATCAATAAAATACTGAATGTCTTGTTCATTTTTAAGGGTTTTATTTAAAAAATTACTAAGCAAATTTGAAATATGGAAATATTTGAAATTTAATTGCGTAAATTTTGCTTTTTATACACTATTTTTCTACTGTACAACTGCCAATTATTATATAATTTACAGTATTTTTTTTACCAATAAACTTGTACATTGAACGAGCAAAATTAACAAACACTATTATTATTGCCAAAAAAAACACTTATTTTGGCATAAAATAATTATAAAGTCGGGGAAACATTGTTTTTTTTTAAATATTTTATTACTTTTGCACAACCTACAAAATTAAAAATTTTTACATTGAATTGTTATGTAGTTGGTTAATAATAAATGAAGATTAAAAAGTCGTTAAATATAATATTTTTTGTGGCTTTTAAGTTAAAAAATATTTGGTTATGAATGCAGTTAAGTATGAATTAGAATATACATTAAAAACAACTGAAAAGATTGTTTATCAGCGTCTTAGTACGCCGGGAGGATTATCAGAATGGTTTGCCGATAAGGTTATTTATTCCAATAAAAATTTAGTATTTGAATGGAATGGAAGTGAGCAAAAAGCCAAAATTTTGTCAAAAAAGGCTAATAACCACATTCGTTTGAAGTGGTTAGACGATGAATCGGAGGATACGTATTTTGAATTTAGAATAAACAAGGGCGAACTTACCGGCGAAATATCCCTAATTATAACTGATTTTGCCTTGGAAGATGAAATTGACGAAAACACCGAACTTTGGAATCAGCAAATAGGCGATTTAAAAAGAGCCATAGGTTTGTAAAATAGTTTACTGATTTTTCACCAGCAATTTCTTTATGGCATACTCCCCTGATTGAAATTGAATTTTCACAATATAAACACCCTGTTTGCACTGTTCAAGCCTTATTGACATTTCCTTAGTGTCAAAATTATCACTTTCTTGCAATTTTATTTGTTTGCCAATAATATCTAATATTTCAACATTTGAAATTGCAATATCCGACTTTATATTCAAATCTTGTCCTATCAAAAGAGGATTTGGATAAACTTTTGCTTTGTTTTCTGCATTCATCTTACTAAAATTTTGTGCGTTAATACCATTGATTGGTAAAAGTGAAAAAAGAATTATAAAAGTAACTAAATTTTTCATGTCGTCAATTTTTTGATATTGAACTCAAAATATGTACCGCAAAAGTGGTGAAAATCATAAAATTTGCGTAGTTTAAATTGTTGTTATTTCAATTATTACAACCAATTTTAATACACATTTTGAGTATGATTAGTGTTAAAAATTTGATTTAGGCTTTCAGTCGTTAGCTTTTTTGCCTACGGCAAAAGGTAAATATTAAAGAGCATAACAATTTTAAAATCAGGATAATAAAAATTATGTAGAATATTAAGTAAGTTGCCTAATTCAAGTAAAAATAGCATTCTGCTACGAGTCGTTACAGGATGCAAATATACTAAAAAAATAATAAACCACAGTGTTTTTTATAAAATTTTTTATCAACATAAATTTTACAATAAAACAAACCGTAGGAATTTAACACTTCGCTAATCTTTATAATTAACATTTCAACAAATTAAAAACCTGATTATTAGGCAATTAAAAATTCTGAGTTAATTAATGCCTGCAAATTGCAAGTCCAACGAATTGTTACCATAATCAAAATACCAAAAACAATGCCATTTAAGTATTTTTTTATAAAATTGTTTTTACAATTTACCAATCTTACTTTACGTAAATGAAAAATTAAGAATGATTTGTGTCATTCTTAATTCTTCATTAGAACTGTTCATTCTTAATTCTTCATTTTTCATTCTTCATTTTAAACATTTGCATATTTTTCAATATATTTTCCAAATCTTCGGGTGTGTCTATCGAAATATTAGCCTTGTCGGTTTCTGTAACAGTTATTTTAAACCCATTTTCAATCCATCGGTTTTGTTCGAGCGATTCGGTTTTTTCTAATACCGAAGTATTCAATTTCGTAATTTTGCGAAGCACCTCCACCGAATAGGCATATAAGCCCAAATGCTCGTAAAAAGTGCAATGATTTAGCCATTCCGATTTTTCTACATTCACTATATAGGGTATAGTTGCTCTACTAAAATAAATTGCCTCTTTTAGATTATTTACTATAACTTTCGGATTATTAGGGTTGAATAAGGCTTCATTGTCGGTAATTTTTTTTATCAAAGTTGCAATTTCTACTTTGTTGTCAGCCTCAAAACATTCTACAATATCCGTTATTTGTTTTACATCTATAAAAGGTTCGTCGCCTTGAATATTTACCACAATATCAAATTTCATATTGGTCTTTTTTTCGTAAATATCCAATGCCTCCATGCATCTATCGGTGCCGCTGCGATGCTCGGTGCTTGTTTTTACAACTTCGCCGCCAAAAGAGTTTACTTCATCTACAATTCTATCGTCATCGGTGGCTACTACTACATGGTTTAATGCTTTCTTCGATTGAGTAAAAACCCTGTTAATCATGCTTTTATCTCCTATCTTAACCAAGGGCTTACCCGGAAATCGCACCGATGCCCAACGAGCAGGAATAATTCCTAATACATTCATAATCTAAATTTATTTTTTACTAAATTATTAATTGTTTATTATATTTTGTTAAATATTTGATAATAAGTCTATTAGTGCTATTTGATGTTGTTTTATACAATACTATTATTAGTCAGATATTTATAAATTTAACGACATTAAAATTAAAGTATTCTTGTCATTTATAAAAAATAAGCATACATTTGCAGCCTGACAAGTTTACTTTGTTTAATTTTGTAAAATTAGTAATTCTATTTATTCACACAAATTTTTTTTGACGGTTTTATTAAAATTATTGCTCTATTAAAGGTTTTTGAGGATAAACAAATTGCTAAATCTGGTTTTGTGCTTGCGGTTGTAGATTTTGCAAAAAAAATAAAATAGTTAAATTAATTTTTCAAGAATATTCGTTGATAGTTCATTAAATTTTTATAAATGCTTGATAATCAGGATTTAATAAAATTAAAATCAATTATTGTAACATGTTGTTTATCAGGGTATTATCTCGTAATTCGCAATTTGTAATTCGTAATTGAACGAAATGTTGATTCGGTAATTATATTATTTTTTTTAACTTTGCAAATTGAAGAAAAAGCCGTATGCCCAATTTTATGTTGGCAACATTCAATTTAACTATCAACGAAATGAATATACAAGCAATAAAACAGAGGTTTGGAATTATAGGAAATTACGCCAAATTAAACAGAGCCATAGATATTGCAAGTCAGGTAGCATCTACGGATATGTCGGTGCTAATTACCGGCGAAAGTGGTTCGGGCAAGGAAACATTTCCTCAAATTATACATCATTTAAGTCCGCGAAAACACAACAATTATATAGCTGTAAACTGCGGTGCAATACCTGAGGGCACAATTGATTCTGAATTATTTGGACACGAAAAAGGCGCATTTACGGGAGCACACGATAGCAGAAAAGGATATTTTGAGGTTGCCGACAAGGGTACAATTTTTTTAGATGAGGTAGGGGAGTTGCCTCTTTCTACCCAAGTGCGATTGTTGCGAGTTTTAGAAACGGGCGAATTTATAAAAGTGGGTTCGTCGAAAACCCAAAAGACAGATGTTAGAATTGTAGCTGCCACAAATGTAGATGTTTTAAATGCAGTGCACGAAGGAAAATTTCGCGAAGACCTTTATTATAGGTTGAATACCGTGCCTATACAAGTGCCATCGTTGCGCGAGCGAGGAAACGATATAATTTTATTGTTTCGCAAATTTGCACAAGATTTTAGCGAAAAATATCGTATGCCGCCGGTGCAATTAGACGAATCGGCTACTAATATTTTTATAAATTATAGGTGGCCCGGAAATGTACGTCAATTAAAAAATGTAACAGAGCAACTATCTATAATTGAGCAAAGTAGAGTTATTACAGGCGACGAAATAAGACAATATTTGCCCATTTACAACGAACAGGAATTGCCGGCATTGTATGGCTCGAATAATGTTGACCAGCAAACATTTGCATCGGAACGCGAAATTTTGTATAAAATACTTTTTGACATGAAAAAAGACATGAACGAATTGAAAGGAATTGTTAATGGTTTGCTCACAAAAGACGGAAGTGCTGCTCATATCGCCGAAAGTCCCGACATTATTCAGTCTTTTTATCCGAGCGACAGTTTTATTGCCCGAAAACCGGTTGTTAATGATTTTGATGACAAACCAAAAGTGGAATACGACATCCAAGATACCGAAGAATTTGTTGAAGAATCGTTGAAGTTAGAAGATAAAGAAATAGAATTGATAAAAAAAGCTTTGAACAAGCATAAGGGCAAAAGAAAAGGTGCTGCCAAAGATTTAGGTATTTCGGAACGAACTTTGTACAGGAAAATAAAGGAGTATAATTTAGATACTTAACGAAGTTAAGTTAAAAGTTAAAAATTAAAAGTTAGAATGCTAATAATTAATAAGTATTCTTGGTTTTATTATTAGGTGGTAAATGATGCTTCGTCATTGCTCATCACTTGTAAAATATAAATATATAAAGAAATAAAAAACAAAAAATTTACAAAATAAAAGTCAAAAAATTGCATTTAACTTGTATTTTATGAAATATAAATTATTGATATACACATTTTTAATATTTGCGCTATTGCAATCGTCTTGTTTGCACTATTCGTTTACGGGAGCATCGATACATCCCGATGCTAAAACTGTGTCGGTGGAGTATTTTAAAAATTCTGCACCTATTTTTAACCCTACTTTAAGTCAGCAAATAACGGAAATGTTGCAAAATAAATTGGTGTCGCAAACTTCGTTGAAATTGACCAACGGAAAGGGTGATTTGCAATTCAAAGGACAAATTATTGATTATGTGGTTACTCCGGTGGGTGTTAGTTCAAACGACCGTGCGGCGCAAAACAGGCTTACCATACGAGTAAGGGTTGAGTTTATCAACGAATTGGAGGAAAATTATAGCTATCAAGAAACATTTTCGAGGTTTGCAGATTTCGAAAGTACACAAATTTTATCTGCGGTAGAATCGGCTTTGGTTCCCGAAATTTTAGAACTAATCACAGATGATATTTTTAATAAAGCAGTAGTTAATTGGTGAAAAATTATAATTATGAATTCTGAAAAATTAGCAAAATATTTAAATAACCAATTGCCTTTGAACAAAGAGGCTCTTGTTGAATTTCAGCAGTTGGTAAAGGATTATCCTTATTTTCAAACAGCTCATTTGTTTTTGTTGAAAATATTATTTCATCTAAAAGACAAATCTTACAAAGAACAATTGGAGTTTTCAAGTTGTTTTATTTCAAATAAATACAAATTATTTCATTTTGTAAATTCAAAATTACCTGAAATTAAACCCGATGAAAATGATGCCAAAAAAGATGCTGCAAAAAAAGTTGTGAAAACCGCAGTGCCATCATCATTTGTTAAGCCGCCTAAGCCAAAAGTAGAGAAACTTGGTGTCAAAAAAACGGGAAAAAGCTTAAAAACAGCCAATTTATCGGTGAAGATGCCGCCCAAGATGTCGGAAGAAGAGGCTAGTAAATTAAATTATGAAAATGCTATAAAAAAGCATAAAGATATTGTTGCCGATTTTCTTACAGATTTGTCGGATAAAGATATTTTGTGTCATCCCGACTGTGAAAGTGCTGATGAAAAAGTATTGGGAAGTACTAAAATTCAATCAGTTAGCATAACCGAGAAATATGCGGAGTTAAATAAATTGACTAAGAAATATGCCGATAAAACTGCTAATGATTATGCTAAAAAATCGCCTTTTGTAATAAAAAAATCGTCGGATAAACCGAAAATTGATAAAAAAGAGGTGGAAAAACCCGTTGCAGAGCAGCAAGTGAAAAATGAGGAAAAAATACAACCTGTTGCGCCCACAAATTCGTTAAAAACTGAAAATGAGGTTAAAAAGCTGGAAGCTCCTGCTGTGAAAAAGGAGGTGAGCAATGGTCAGCCTAAAAAAATGAACGATATTTTTTCAAAGATTAAAAAAATAAAGAAAGATATAGAAAGCACGGATACATCAAAAAAGGCTGATGTTATTGATTTTAGTAAAATATCTGAAAACGAACATACAGGTACAAAATCAGATGAGAAGATAGAGGAATTGAATTTTGCGGCAAAAGATATTTTTGAAAATCATTTGAAAGAACAACAACGTATTGAAAACGAAAAACAGTTACAAGCTGCTAAGTTGAGAAAGTTGAAAGAAAAACAGAATGCCGAGAAGCAAAATAAAAATATTGTAACTAATAAGGATAATACAGATGATGTAGATTCGAAAAATTTACAGAAGACAAATGTGCCCACGAAAAAAAATGATAATAAAAATGATGAGCCGAAATTATCTACATCGCATACCGAAATTAATGTAAAAAAAGAAGAAAAACAGGAGAAAAAAAGCAATTTAGAAACAAAACCGGTTACAGAAGAACGAGTAAGCACAAAAGACAACACAAAATTAGAGACGCTAAAAAAAGAAATTGTAGCTGATAACAAAGTTATTAAACCGGAAGCTGACAAAAAGTCAGTTGAGCAGAAAAAAGAATTAAGTGCAGCCGATAAATTATTGTTAAGAATTAAGGCTCGCAAAGAAAAAATGAGTAAAGCAGAAGATAATGAAGAAGAGGTTTCAGAAAACAGCTCGGTAAATACTGATGTTGTGGCTGCTGACACTGATAAAAATGCTGTAAAAACAGACAATCGTGAGTTTACTCCACCGATTGAAAATTCAAACAATGATAAACCCGAAATTAACGATACATCGTCAAATGATGCACGTGATATTGAGGCGGTAGTTGATGAAGAAAAATTAATATTAGATGATAGCGATATTACTGAATTTGTTTTAGATGAAAAGCCCAAAAAAGAACCTGTGGCAAACACTAAAAAAACGAAAAAAGACAGGAAAAATTTAATAGACAGCTTCATTGCTAAATCAGAAAAATTAGAAAGAATAAGCGAAAAAGAAAGTTTATTGAAAGGAGATGTCTCGGTTGCAAGTACCTATGAATCAGACGATATAATGACAGAAGCTTATGCCGATTTGTTAATTCAGCAACACAAATATGCAAAAGCAAAAGAAGTTTTTGAAAAATTAATTTTGAAATATCCGAAAAAAAAGACTTACTTTGCAATCCAAATTAAAAAAATAGAAAGTCTTATTTAAAAGTAAAATTTATGAATACGTTAGTAACAGTTTTATTGATTATCGTAGGTATTTTGCTAATATTAATAGTATTAGTACAGAACTCAAAAGGAGGAGGTTTAGCGTCTAATTTTTCATCTTCAAATCAAATAATGGGAGTAAGAAAAACAGCTGATTTTCTCGAAAAAGCCACTTGGACTTTGGCAATTTTGATATTAGTGTTTAGCATTGTTGGCAGTTTAACAATACAGCGAGCCGATGCTCCACGCGAGTCTGCAATAGATGAGCAAGTGCAAAATGCAAGTGAAATACCAACATTACCAAAGTTAGATGCTGCGCAGCAAGGAGGTAATGACGATAATGCATCTAAATAGAATATTTAATTCGTTGGATAGTCGTTTATTTAGTCAATACTTCGTTATGTTTTAATAGATTGATTATCAGTATTATAATTGCTGATTGAACGAAGTATTATTTAGATAGTTGCGATTAAATTCAAACTCACGGAATACGACAAACTATTACCTTAAACAAACTGTTAGTTATACTTGTGGATTTTAAGGTATATCACATAAAGAATTATTATTCATGTTAATTTTTTGATGGTTACATACAATTATTTTAAAGAGCCGTTTCATTCAGAAACGGCTCTTTTCATGTCAAAATGTCAATATTGATAAACAAATATTCACGAAATTTGCTTTTGTCCGGCTAAATACTGTAATTTTGTCTTATTTTAATGGCTAAATTAATTTGGCATAAAATATGAAAGCACAGTTTACGTATTTTTATAACATTTTAATGATTTAAAAAAATTGATATATGGAAACAATCAAAATGAAACCATTAGGAACAAGGGTAATTTTAGAGCCTTTGGAGGCAGAACAAAAAACAAAAGGCGGAATTATCATACCTGATTCAGCAAAAGAAAAACCACAAAGCGCAAAAGTTGTAGCAGTGGGAAAAGGTAGCAAAGATGAGCCAATGGAAGTAAAAGTTGGTGATGTTGTATTATATGGAAAATATTCAGGAACAGAAATAAGCTACGAAAATAAAAATTACCTAATAATGTCGCAATCTGACATTTTGGCAATTGTTTAAACAAAAATTATTATTACACAATAAAATTAAATATAGATAAAAAAATGGCAAAAGAAATTAAATTTAATATAGAAGCCCGCGATTTATTAAAAAAAGGTGTTGACCAATTGGCTGATGCAGTAAAAGTAACATTAGGACCAAAAGGACGAAATGTTGTTATTGACAAAAAATTTGGTGCGCCAACCATTACAAAAGACGGTGTTAGTGTAGCAAAAGAAATTGAACTACCTGACAATTTTGAAAATATGGGAGCTCAAATGGTAAAAGAAGTTGCATCTAAAACAGCAGACGATGCAGGTGATGGAACAACTACTGCTACCGTATTGGCACAATCAATTATTAATGTTGGTTTGAAAAACGTAACTGCCGGAGCAAATCCAATGGATTTAAAACGTGGTATGGACAAGGCTGTTGCAGCGGTTGTTGAAAGTTTACAGGCGCAATCAAAATCAATCAGCGTTGAGTCTGACAAATTAGAGCAAGTTGCATCTATTTCGGCTAATAACGACAGCGAAATTGGTCAATTAATTGGTCGCGCGATGAAAAAAATCGGTAAAGAAGGCGTTATTACCGTTGAAGAATCAAAAACTGCTGAAACTTATGACGATGTAGTGGAAGGTATGCAATTCGACCGTGGATATATTTCTCCATATTTTGTTACCGATTCTGAAAAAATGGAAGCCATTTTAGATGACCCATATATCTTGCTTTATGACAAGAAGATTTCTACAATGAAAGACCTTCTTCCTGTATTAGAGCCTGTTGCGCAAGCCGGCAAACCTTTGTTGATTATCGCAGAAGATGTTGATGGCGAAGCACTTGCTACACTTGTTGTGAACAAACTTAGAGGTTCGCTTAAAATTGCAGCTGTAAAAGCTCCCGGATTTGGCGACCGTCGTAAAGAAATGTTGGAAGACATTGCTATTTTGACAGGTGGTACTGTAATTTCAGAAGAAAAAGGTTTGAAATTAGAAGGTGCAACAATCGATATGCTTGGTCGTGCCGAAAAAATTTCGATGGACAAAGATAATTCTACCATTGTAAACGGTGCAGGCGAAAAAGAAACTATTGATGCCAGAATTAAGCAAATCAGAGCTCAAATTGAGGTAACAACTTCTGACTATGATAGAGAAAAATTGCAAGAAAGATTGGCTAAATTAGCCGGTGGTGTTGCTGTTCTTTACGTAGGAGCTGCTTCTGAAATTGAAATGAAAGAGAAGAAAGACCGCGTGGACGATGCACTTAGTGCAACTCGTGCAGCTGTTGAGGAAGGTATTGTTCCCGGTGGCGGTGTTGCTTATATTCGTTCTATTGCTATGTTGGAAAATTTCAAAGGCGATAACGAAGATGAAACTACCGGTATTGCAATAGTAAAAAGAGCTTTGGAGGAGCCATTGCGTCAGATAGTTACCAATGCAGGTGGCGAAGGTTCTGTAATTATTCAGAAAATTAGAGAAAACGAGGGTGCTTATGGTTACAATGCTCGTACTGAGAAATTTGAAGACTTGTTTGAAGCAGGCGTTATTGACCCAACAAAAGTTGTAAGAGTTGCTCTTGAAAACGCATCTTCAATAGCCGGAATGCTATTGACAACCGAGTCGGTAATTACTGACGAAAAAGACGAGAATGCTGCTGCTATGCCTCCAATGGGCGGTGCTCCGGGAATGGGCGGCATGGGCGGTATGATGTAATAAGATACATTTTACTTCTGGATTTTTTTGAGCCTCTCGGAATTTATTTTGAGAGGCTTTTTATTAACAATACTTTGTTGAATTACGAAATACGAATTACGAATTACGAATTGTGAGATAAAGTTTTGATAAACAGAACTTTATGGGGGTTATTTATATTGTTGGATTTTGTAATATCTTGATTATCAGCTATATGGTCGTTAATTGATTTGCGTGAGCCTAATTTTCAATTAAATAAATTCAGTTTTGAAATGTAGTTTTAATGAATACAAAATTGTATATTTTTTTGTAAATTCAGTTAATCAATTTATTTTCAGATAATTAAGTGTTATTATTACTTTTTGTAAAAATAATAATTAATTTAAAATAATTCTCTTGAATTTAAGTTGTTGATATACAGGTGTTTATGAAAATGTTGTAATTAATTATTGTATTTATCTTAGATAAGTTTTATTAAAATATTCATTTTTATAAAAAAATAAATATATTTGCGGACTTAAAATCTTAAATTTATAGGCAAAAAGTTATTAAATATGTCTGAAAATCAGGTGTTTTTAATGACTAAGAAGTGTAATAATTATCAAAATAAGAACAAAAATGCAGAATAAAGGAGCAATTAGATTATTAGCAATTCTTTTAGCTTTGGTGAGTATTTATCAGTTGAGTTTCACATTTGTTGTGAACAGTGAAAAAGACAAAGCGGACGAATATGTTAAAGAAAACCCAAATGGACAAACAAAAACAGAGTATTTAGATTCTCTTGCGGGTGAACCGGTTTACAACTTTTTGTGGCTGAAAAATTTTACTTTCAGAGAGTGTCAAGAAAGGGAATTAAATTTAGGCTTAGACCTAAAAGGTGGTATGAACGTAATTTTAGAAATATCAGTGGTTGATATACTTCGTTCGTTAGCCAACAACCCACAAGATTCAGTATTCCTAAAAACCATGGATAAGGCTATCGCGGCTCAACGCAACAGTCAAGATGAGTTTGTAACTTTATTCGGCGACGCATTTAAGGAAGTTTCTCCCGACGGACAACTTGCATCTTTATTTATAAGTCCTGAATTGCCCGAAATTAAGTACACATCTACAAATGATGAAGTATTAAATATTATAAGGAAAGAAGCCAACGGTGCAATCGACAATTCTTTTAACATTCTTCGTTCAAGAATTGACCATTTCGGAGTTAGCCAGCCAAACATTCAAACACTTGGAAGAGCAGGACGTATATTGGTTGAATTGCCGGGTATTAAAGAACCTAAGCGTGTAAGAAAATTATTGCAAGGTACTGCAAATCTTGAGTTTTGGGAAACTTATGATAATGCTGACATTGCAATGTATTTAGATGCAGCAAATACAAAACTTAGAGAAATTAATGCTGCTGAAGCAAATCTTGACACTACTGTAAATAAAGAGGTAGAGGGAGATAAGGTTGTAAAAGACGCACTAGTTGAAAAAACAGATAGCTTAGAAGCTGATTCGGCTAATGCTTTATTAAATAAATTGGCAAAAGACAGCACCAACACTACACCTGACGGAACTTTTGCACAGTTTGAAAAAGAAAACCCATTGTTTGCAGTTTTGCGTCCTAATGTATCGCGCAACGGACAACCAATACCAAACACAGCAGCCGTAGGTATTGCACACATTAAAGATACTGCCAAAGTGAATACTTATTTGGCAATGCAGCAAATTAGAGACATGATGCCTCGAAATTTGAAATTATTATGGGAAGTAAAACCATTTGATAAAGCAGGCGAATATGTTTACTTGGTTGCAATAAAAATAACAAATCGCGATGGTTTACCTGCATTAGGTGGAGATGTAATTACAAGTGCTCGTGCCGAATTTGGCAACAATAGAGCAACTGCCGAAGTGAGTATGACAATGAACGCTGAGGGTGCAAATGTGTGGGCAAGACTTACAAAAGAAAACATTGGCAAACAAATAGCCATCGTACTTGACAATTACGTATATTCATTCCCTGTTGTAAACGGCGAAATTACAGGAGGACGTTCTTCAATAACAGGTAATTTCTCAATTAAAGAGGCGCAAGACCTTGCAAATATCTTAAAATCAGGTAAATTGCCGGCTCCGGCTCATATAATCGAAGAAGAAATTGTTGGACCATCTTTGGGACATCAAGCGATAAATTCAGGTTTACTTTCATTTGTACTTGCATTTGTGGTTATTCTTCTTTACATGATATTCTATTATAATTCAGCCGGTTCTGTTGCCGATATAGCTTTGGTAGCAAATATATTCTTTATATTTGGTGTTTTAGCATCGCTTGGTGCTGTACTTACATTGCCCGGTTTGGCAGGTATCGTTTTAACTATCGGTATGTCGGTTGATGCAAACGTGCTGATATATGAGCGAATCCGTGAGGAATTACACTTAGGCAAAGGTTTGAAATTGGCATTGTCTGATGGTTATAAAAACGCATATTCGGCAATATTAGATGCTAACATTACAACTTTATTAACAGGTATCGTTCTATTTATTTTCGGACACGGACCAATCAAAGGTTTCGCTACTACCTTAATAATAGGTATTATCACATCGTTATTTGCAGCCATTTTCATTACAAGATTAGTTTTTGCTGCATTGCTTGACAAGAAGAAAACTATTAAATTTTCTACAAAACTTACCGAAAATGCTTTCAAAAATACAAAAATCAAATTCATTGATAAAAGAAAAGTATTCTACGTTATTTCAGGTAGTTTAATTTTGGTAAGTATTATTTCGTTGATGACAAAAGGTTTGGAACAAGGTATCGACTTTGTAGGTGGTAGAACTTACGTAGTTAAATTTGAGAAGCCTGTAAACACAATGGAAATTGCCAAATCATTGGAAGTAGCATTTGAAGGCGATGCACCGGAAGTAAAGACTTATGGTGCTGATAATCAGGTGAAAATAAGTACAAAATTTAAGGTTGAAAGTAATGATAAGAGTGCTGACAGCATTGTGGAGGCAAGATTATATGAAGGTTTGAAACCAATGGTAGGAGAGGGTGTTGATTACTCTACTTTTATTACAGACTATCGACAAAGTTCAAGAAAAGTTGGTCCAACAATAGCCGATGATATAAAAGTTGCCGCTATTTGGTCGATTATATTCTCGCTATTAATCATGTTTGTTTACATGTTTATTCGATTTAAAAATTGGCAGTTTGGTTTAGGTGCGTTTGCTGCATTGGTACATGACGTATTGATAGTATTAGGTTTATTCTCGTTGTTGGGTGGATTCTTGCCATTCTCATTAGAGGTAGATCAAGCGTTTATAGCTGCTATTTTGACCGTTATCGGATACTCTCTAAACGACACGGTGGTTGTATTTGACCGTATTCGTGAGTACGTAAACGAAAAGCGAAGAGGAACAAGAAAAGAACTTTACAACTCGGCACTTAACAGCACTTTAAGTCGTACATTTAGTACATCATTGAGTACATTCTTTGTATTGCTTGCAATATTTATCTTTGGTGGCGAAGTAATTCGCGGATTTGTATTTGCATTGCTTATTGGTGTTGTAGTTGGTACTTATTCTTCTCTATTTATTGCCACTCCGGTAGTATATGACGGTATCAAAAAACAAGACGATACGCCGGTAGAAGAAAAGCATAGAAAACAGTATTTAGGAGGTAAGAAAAAAGACAAGCAAAAGAAAAAATAGTAGATTGTAGATAGTTTTTTTTATGGTATTAATAAAAGGCACAGGATTTATTTCTTGTGCCTTTTTTAATTGAATTAGCAATGAACAATGAGCTTACGCACGACCTAGTCCCGCATGGGATGGCACAACAATAGCCCGCAATGCAGTAACGCGGAATTGCGGGATAAGCAATGAACAATTAACAATGAGCAATTAGCTTACGCACGACCTAGTCCGTCAGGACGGCACAATAATAGACCACAATGCAGTGCAAACGAAATTGTGGGACAAACCGGCATAACAATAGCCCGCAATGCAGCAACGCGTAATTGCGGGATATAATGTAATTGTATTATGATTTGTCTTGCAAAGGTTTTACCCAAATAATTTGGTTTCTTGTTGTATTTATGACCGTTCTTGTTTATATTTGCACCCTAATATTTAGGTGATTTGACTTATATTTCTATTTTTATATTACAAAAATAAATGGTAATGTCTTATATTTCAGGCATGTAGAATATCATGCTGTTTTATCACCTCCAAAAATAAAGAAAATGCGAGAGGATATTATTTACTTTCTTATATTAATGTTTTTATCTTTCCCGTTTGGGATAGCAATTCTGTATATGTTTTTCAAAAGAACATTAATGTTTACAATAACTTTGTATGTTGCACCTACAGTTTTGCTATCTGTATATGTGGGCTATATTGTTGGTAAATACGGTTTTGATAACATTCTTTGGGTTACAGTTTTTGAGACTATAGCATGGGGTATAACATTTTGGTTATTAAAAAAACGAGTAAGTCGTCCTTTAAAAAAATTTGTGAAATTATTTGATACAATTCAGCAAGGCGACCTAACTATAACCACCGAAACTGTGTTAAAACCACAAAATGAATTAGATGATTTAACAAATTCTATGACTATTTTATTGGATAGTTTACGACGTATTATTAAATCTATAAATCAGAATGTTGATATTTTGAATAATGCAAGTAATCAAGTTTATAATACTTCTCAAAAATTATCGGAAGGAGCCGGAGAGCAGGCATCTTTCACCGAAGAGGTGTCCTCTACAATGGGAGAAATACAGGCAAATATTGAACAGAATACAGAAAATTCAAAACGAACATCAGGCAGGTCTCAAAAAGTTCGAATAAATGTTTTAGAAGTAGGTGCTAAATCAGAAAAATTAGTAGAATCAAATATTTTGATTAATGAGAGAGTAGCCATTATTAAGGAAATAGCTAGTCAGACCAACATTTTGGCTTTGAATGCTGCTGTTGAAGCTGCAAGAGCCGGTGAACAAGGAAAGGGATTTGCCGTAGTTGCTTCGGAAGTTCGTAAGCTCGCCGAGCGAAGTAAAGCAGCAGCAGATGAGATAGTTAGCTTGTCTGAAAATACAAAGAATTTATCAAATACGGCAGGAGAGAGTTTATCAGCTATTATTCCCGAAATTGAAGAAACTTCTAAATTGGTAGAAGATATTAAAAATGCGAGTATCGAGCAAAATTCAGGAGTTGAGCAAGTGAATAAATCAGTGCAACAACTGAATCATTTAGCGCAACAGAATGCCTATACTTCGGAAGATTTGGCAAATACTTCGGAAGAAATGAATACACAGGTAGAACAATTGCGAGACTCTGTGTCTTATTTTAAACTTAAATAACTATTTGATAATTAGTGATATATAATGTTTTTATAATTTAATGTACGAGAGCGAATAGAGAACTTACGATAAGAATTTAAAATAGGCGTTGTATGTTTTGAATGAGCTAAAAAAACATCATTCAGCCGTGATATCCACCAATTTTTGGCGATATACATTAAAAAGTTTAGATTTTGACACAAAACCTACATATTTTCCGTCTTCTAAAACGGGTAAATTCCATGCTTTTGATTTGTTAAACTTCTCCATTACGGTATCCATTTTATCAGTCATTAAGATAAAACAAGGCGGACTCGTCATTAAATTTCTAACGAGATGTTTTTCATATAATGTTTGGTTAAACATAATTTCGCGTATATCGTCAAGCAGTATTACACCTTGCAAAAAACCATCGCCATCAAGCACCGGAAATAAATTGCGTTTGGCTTTTGACACTACTTTTACAAGGTCGCCTAAATTGGCATTAATGCCCACGGGTAAAAAATCCGTTTCGATAACCGATTTTAGTTTCAACATGGTTAATACCGCTTGGTCTTTATTGTGAGTTATCAATTCACCTTTCTTGGCAAGTTGAGCCGTTACTATTGAGTGGTCGTTGTAATATTTAGAAGCAAGAAAAGAAATAGTAGTTACAATCATCAGTGGCACAATGAGTTCATAGCCAAAAGTGATTTCGGCAATTAGAAATAAACCCGTCAATGGAGCATGAAGAACGCCGCTTAACAGACCAGCCATTCCTATCATAGTGAAATTAACTAAGGACAATTCAACATCTAAATCTAAGGTATTTACAAAGAATGCAAAGAAATATCCTGATATTGCACCTGTGTATAGAGCCGGTGCAAAAATGCCGCCTATTCCGCCCGCACCCACCGAAAGAGCCGTTGCTACTACTTTTAACAGCACAAGGCAAATAAAAACAGCAAATATTACAAATATATTATTTGCGTAGTCAGAATAGAGAGTTAAATCGAGTATAGCATGGTGATTTTCACTAAGTAACGATTTGATAGTGCTAAACCCTTCGCCCCACAATGGTGGAAAAATAAGCAGCAATACACCAAATCCTAAACTACCCGCAAAAAAACGTTTATAAGGATTAGTAAATTTATCGAGCCATTTTTCAATAAAGAAAAACATACGAGTAAAATATGAGGCAACCAAACCACATATAATCGCAAATATCAAATAGAAAGGAATGAGCTGCACATGAAACGATTCTTTAATTTGAAAATCGAATAATATAGAATCGGGATAAAAAATAGTGGTAACAATAGTGCCGCTTACGGAAGCTATAAGCAGAGGAATTAGCGAAAAACGGTTCAAATCGAGCAAAAGCACTTCAAGAGCAAATACTACGCCTGCAATTGGCGTGTTAAAAATGGCAGCAATAGCACCCGAAGAGCCGCAAGCCAACAGAACGGTTATTGTTTTATAATTAAAATGAAATATTCTACCCAAATTAGAGCCGATAGCTGCGCCGGAAGAAATAATAGGCGATTCAAGTCCCACAGAGCCGCCAAAACCTGCCGTTAGTGCGCCTCCCAGCATCGACGAAAACACTTTATGCGGACGCATAATTGAATTTTTATTAGAAATTGCCCATAATATGGTAGGAATATTATGTTTAACCGTATCTTTTATGATAAAATGTTTAAAAAACAGGGTCAAACCAATTCCGATGGTTGGATATATCAGCAAAAATGATAAACGCATTTTAACATCGCCAATAATTCTGTCCATAGTGAGGTCGCGCAAATAAAATACGGCAACTTTCAAACCCAAAGCCACAAAACCCGCAAGTATTCCCACAATTACGGCTAATATCAACACAAAACTTGTTTCGCTTAAATGCTTTAATCGCCAACGATGAAATTTTACTAACAATTTGTTTAACACAATATTTGCTGTTAAAAATCAATAAAAATATTTCTCCGAACAGCCTTTATGAATAATTATTAGGCTTATAATCAGCAATACTCCGTTAAATTAAGAATGAAAAATGAAGAACGGCGAAGCCCTCACCGCAGGTAATTAAGAGTTATAATCCTGATAATCAATGAGTTACTTGAATTTAGTATTGTTTTATAAAAACTTGATTATCAATTCATTATAAAAAAGTAACGGACTATTAAATCAGTGTATTATATGGTAATTATCAATTAAGGGTGTTAAGAAAAATTTATTACACCTTAATTTAACTGCAAAGTTAAGCGCAAGGAACGCAAGAATTTAATCTTTTTTGCGACTTTTGCGAAAAATTATTTGCGCCCTTTGCGGTTAAAAAATTAATAAAAGTATTTTTCTTAACAGCCCTAACTCTCAATTCTCAATTCAACTAATCGCATAATCTCTTCTGCCAAAGCATTAGCACTTTCGGGAGTGGTGCTTTCGGCGTAAACCCTGATGATTGGCTCAGTATTCGATTTGCGCAGCTGAACCCACTCGTGCGGGAACGTAATTTTCAAACCGTCGGTAGTGTCTAATTCAACCTCCTTATTTTGATAATCATTATACACTTTTGTTAATATCTGGTCCGTATCAGTATTATCGGCTAATTGTATTTTATTTTTAGAAATATAATAATTAGGATATTTAGCGCGCAATTCAGAGCAAGATATACCCAATTTGCCAAGATAAGTAAGGAATAATGCAATTCCAACTAAGGCATCGCGTCCGTAGTGAAGTGCGGGATAAATAACACCGCCATTGCCTTCGCCGCCAATTATGGCATTGGTTTCTTTCATTTTATTAACAACATTTACTTCGCCCACCGCTGCCGATGCGTATTTCATGCCTTGTTGCTCGGTTATATCGCGCAAAGCACGTGTTGATGACAAATTAGATACTGTATTGCCCTGTTTATGCTTCAAAATATAGTCGGCAACAGCCACAAGCGTGTATTCCTCGCCAAACATAGTGCCGTTTTCATTCACTATTGCTAATCTATCTACGTCAGGATCAACAACAAAGCCCACATCTACTTTGCCCGACTTCATTTTATCCGAAATTTCAGTTAGATTTTCGGGCAATGGTTCAGGATTGTGCGGAAATTCGCCATTAGGCGTACAATATAGTTCTTGTATATTTTTCACACCCAAGCGCGATAGAAGATATGGAACAGCTATTCCGCCTACCGAGTTTACGGCATCAATAGCTACTGTAAAATTAGCTTTTTTTATGGCTTCAACATCTACCAATTCCAAGTTAATTATTTCGTCCACATGCTTTTCCAGTGCATTATCCACTGTTTTTATTTTTCCCAGCTTAAATACTTCGGCATATTGAAAATTGCCTTTTGCTGCTATTTCAAGCACTTCCTTACCATCGGTGTCCGATATAAACTCGCCCTTATCGTTGAGTAATTTCAGCGCATTCCATTGCACCGGATTATGGCTTGCAGTTATTATAATGCCGCCATTAGCTTGATGTCTTACCACTTCCATTTCGGTAGTTGGAGTAGTAGCTAATCCGATGTCTATCACATCAATACCTAAGCCAACAAGTGTGCCGCTTATTAATTGCTGCACCATTTTGCCCGAAATTCGCGCATCTCTACCCAAAACAATACTCGTTTTATTCTTATTCGTTTTTGAAACAAGCCAACTTCCAAAAGCTGCTGAAAATTTCACAATATCTTGCGGGGTTAATCCTTCGCCTACTTTATCGCCAATTGTTCCTCTTATTCCTGAAATTGATTTTATTAAGGTCATAATATATAATTTGTTATTAATTTTTTTTAAAAACTGTTATAATGCAACATCACACTGCTCATTGCTAATTCCTCATTGAAAAATGTATTCACGGGATTATTAACATCATTGAGGAGCAAAATTAGAAAAAAATACGTAATTACCTAAAAAAATAAAGATTTAGTTTTAAATAAACACTTTGTTAAATTACGAATTATGAATGACTTTGTTGCACGGATAATTATAAAAATAGAGTGAAAATATATAATTTTGTATTGACAAAAAAACAACCATATAAATTCACTCTAATAATGGGC
>PDWI01002872.1_pt1 | contig 25357 bp, 18 predicted proteins | sample 1430891 | NCBI WGS metagenome assembly PDWI01 (sample SAMN01162508, study PRJNA174530) | Oral metagenome, whole genome shotgun sequencing project. | biome: Marine environment; feature: Marine mammal; material: Swab sample of the gingival sulcus; isolation source: swab sample of gingival sulcus...
TTTTCACATTTTTTTAAATTCATTCAAAAAAGTCACTCAAAGCCTTATTGTATAAGGTTCTAAGTGACTTTTTAGCATTATTTTTGTCCTTTATGCCAAAATTTTAAATAATTTCAATTAACCAAGGATTTTATGTGTATTATTAGCAATCATTTTTATTCATTTAATATTATTTTTAAGGTATAAAAAAACTCTCAGTTTATGAGAGTTTTGCTAATGGTTGTTTTAATTTCTAACTATTTTTTGTGCAAAACATCTCAAGCCGATTATTCGTAATAATCAGCTTAATAATAATGTTTAAAAAATAGTTGTAAAAATTCATAAAATCCTATCTTAAATTAATTTGTTGTGTCTACGTATGTTTTTATATCATATTAAAAATTGCTTTGTAAAGCATTTTTATGATTTTTTTTATGATTTAAAATCTTTTTTATAAAAAAAGTACTTTTAGCATAAAAAACAATCGTAAGCAGGGCTTTTAGTAACGTCCTTAAAATTGAAATTAAGTGTTTTTAAATAACTATTAAACATTTCTTTATCTTTTTCATCAAGAATAAATCCAATCAAAATTTCACCATAATCCATACCGTGCATTCGGTAGTGGAAAAGTGAAATATCTCTTTGACTTCCTAGTGTTTGTAAAAAGTTTAAGAGTGAGCCTTTTTGTTCAGGAAATTCAAAAGTATATAAAGTTTCATTTTTAATACTTGGACAATGACCTCCAACCATATAGCGTATATGATTTTTAGCGGTATCATCTTGTGATAAATTTGCAACTTCATATCCGTTACCCTGTAATTTTTTTATAATGTTATCGGTTTCTTGATCGTTTTTAACTTTAATTCCAACAAAAATACAGGCTTGATGAGCGTTATTGTGACGGTAATTAAATTCAGTAATGTGGTAGTTTTCCAAAACACTACAAAATCGTAAAAATTCTCCCTTTTGTTCAGGAATAGTAACTGCCAATAAGGCTTCAAGTTTTTCTCCAAGCTCACAGCGTTCACTCACAAAGCGTAATGTGTGAAAATTAAGATTTGCACCAGATAATATACAACTTAAAGTTTCATTTTGAATATTATGTTCTTTCACGTATTTTTTAAGACCTGCTAATGCTAAAGCACCAGAAGGCTCTGGAACTGCTCGAACATTTTCAAAAATATCTTTCATAGCACTGCAAATTTCATCAGAAGAAACAAGAACAATATCATCAAGATATTCTTGACACAAACGAAAAGTTTCATCACCGATTCGTTTAACAGCAACGCCATCAGCAAATAAACCGACACGATTTAAGGTAACAGGGCTAGCTGCATTTAAGGCTTTGTATAAACAGCAACTATCATAAGATTCAATACCAATCACTTTAACATCAGGAATAGTCTTTTTTATGAAAACAGCAATACCAGCAGCCAGTCCGCCGCCACCAACAGGAATGAAAATGCGATCAATATTTGAGTTTTGTTGAATAAGTTCAAGAGCGATAGTCCCTTGTCCTGCAATAACCTTTGGATGATCAAAAGGGGGAATAAAGGTCATTGATAACTCTTTTGATAAAGAAATAGCCTTTTCTTTTGCCTCATCAAAATTTGCTCCATAAAGAAGAATTTCACCACCAAAATCTCGAACTGCCTCTATTTTTATATGGGGCGTATTTTCAGGCATAACAATAAGAGATTTTACACCTAGATGATTTGCACTATAAGCTACGCCTTGTGCGTGATTTCCAGCTGATGCAGCAATAACACCAGCTTGCTTTTGTTCATCGGTTAATGATGAAATCATTGCATAAGCACCACGAATTTTAAAGCTATGGACTATTTGGTGATCTTCTCTTTTAATAAAAATATTATTATTTAAACGATGAGAGAGTTTTTTCATTTTTTGTAATGGGGTTACTTGAACTAGATCGTAGATATTCGTTCTCAGAATATTTTTTAAATAATCATTATCTGAAAGTTGATTGTCCATTTTATTTCCTTATGATTAAAGTCATTGAATATTTTTATTGAAAAATTTTGTCAAGTTCTTCGATAAATTCTTTGCTTAATTTTGTAAAATAAACACCGCTTGCTGCCTCTTTGTTCATTGCTCGTAAGAATAAATAAAAAATACCACCAAGATCTTGCTCTATATTATAATCGTACTTACGAATTTTTAAATAGCGGTGCAGAGCTAATGAGTAAATGATATATTGCAGATAGTAATGAGATTTTTCAATAGTTTGCGTTAAGTTTTCTAATGAATAATCGCTAAGAGTATTACCTAAATAATTAGATTTATAATCAACAATATAAAATTTATTTTCAAAACAAAGAACAAGGTCAATACTTCCTTTTAAAATGCCTTTTATTTCAGGAAGTTGTAAATCGCAAGAAAAATCAGTATGTGTATTGATCAGTTCATTTAGTTTATTAAGAGCATTATCATCATTAAAACTTAAATGAAAGTCAAGCTCTCTTAATGTATGATGATAAGGAATATTAGCGAGTGTAAATTCTTCTTTATCTTTAATAAGGGGAGTAGTTACTATATTTTCAAACCACTGTTTTAATACGTCTTGCCAGTTTTCATCAAGCGATAACTGTGTGCGTAACTGCTCAATGCTACGATTACTAATGTTACTAAAATTACAAAACTCTAAAGCATTATGAATAATACTCCCAACTTGAGCTCCTTTTTTGAGAGTAAGCGGTGAATATTTTTCTATATTTTGCAAAGAATAAATTATCTCATTTGTTTCATTATTATCGTGATCTTTAATTGTGATATGTTGGTGATCAACATTCTTATTTTTCTGAAAATTAGATAGATTATTATGAGTATTTATTAAACTAGTAAAACTACTAAAAGAGAAATCATCAATTATTTTTTTATCAAAAATTTTAATGCTTAATTGCTGATCCTGTTGTGAATTTGCTTGATATATAATATTTTCATTACTATCTTTGTAAATAATTTTACCGTTAAGATTATGGTTATTGCTAATATTATTTTGTAGATAATAAAAGGCTGTTTCTTTTCCTGCTTGATAAAATGAATTTATTTCTGATAATACTATATTTAATTGTGATTTAGCACGTGTCATAGCAACATAAAGAACTCTTAAATCTTCATCAGAAAGGGATTTTTTAGAATCTTTCGTTGAAATAAAAGGTAACCAAACAATAGGATATTCAAGCCCTTTACTTCCGTGATAGGTTACAATTTTCACTAATTTTTGCTCTGATTCTAAACGAATAATCTGATCTTCTTGATTTTCTTTTGCATTTTTAATAGTTTGTTCAAACCAACTTAAAAGAGCAGTAGGATCAAGATTTTTAGATTCTTGTTGCAAAAGTTCGCTTAAATGCAAAAGATTGGTAACGGCTCGATCGCCAAAAGGTTGTGCAATTAAATTAAGCAAAATTTTCTCATCAAAAAAGAACATATAAAGCATTGCTAAAATACCATCTTGTTGCCATTTTTGATAGTAACTTTTAAATTTTTCTAAATAACTTTCTAAAAGAGCATCATTGTTTTTAATTTGAAAAAGATCGCTTGCTGTTTTATTAAAAATAGTGCTGAAAAGAGCAACCATTAAAGAATCAACATTATTGGGTTTGCTGATAGCTTTTAATATTTGCAGTAATTCTCGAGCTTCGGTTGAGTGAAAGACACTTTGTTTTTGCGAAAGAAAGATACTGTCAATACCACAATTTTTTAATGCTAAACGCATCATTTCAGCTTGATTTTTATCTGCTACCAAAATAGCAATATCTTCACTTTGTACTGTTTTATCGTCAATAGTTAGCTTGCTTTGTTGCCCTAAATTAAGTTGCTCGGCGATTTGGTTGGCACAAATCTTTGCAACATCATTGCGTCTTTCATCAATTTTACTTAAATTAGTTTGAGAACTTACGATATAACGAACGGCTTCTTGACCTTTTATGATTGCTTTATTTTCAATTGTTTGCACAGGATCAAAGCTAATTTGAGGGTAGATGAAAGGATTATCAACATTAAAAAGCGTATTAATTTCATTGGTAACACGATCGTTAGAGCGGTAGTTGGTATCTAATGTAAAAATATGTTGAGCTTTTTCTTTGGCGTTAAAATAGCTTTCAACATTAGCTCCACGAAAAGCATAAATAAGCTGTTTAGGATCGCCAATCATAACAAATCTATTATCAACGTTTTCTTCTAAAAATAATTTTTCAAAGATTTGATATTGTGTTAAGCTGGTATCTTGAAATTCATCAATCATTGCAAAAGCATAATGTTTTCTTACCGCTTGTTTTAAGCTATCTGCTTTATCGCTTTTTAATGCATCAAGTAGGGCAGAAGTCATCTCATCAAAACTGCGATCATTATGCTCTTTAAGATAGTCCGCATTAAGCTCATTAAATTTGTTTTTAAAAGGAACGATAATATCAAATAAGGCTTTTTGTTCATCGTATTTAGCACGTGCTACTTTATTTGATTCGTAATTTTTAGGCTTTTCAGGCTCTTCAAAATTAGCGTTGTTTTCTAGATCTTTAAGTAACTTTAAAGGTGTTTTACCAAGATTATTTACTAAAGTTGCAAGTTCAAAATTATGATAAAAAACCTCACGCCACGCTTGTTTTGCAAGACGTTGCCTGCGAAGTTCAATATTTTCAGATATTTCAAGATCAAAACTAACACCAGATTCAAAGGCAAAATTTCGTAATGTTTGTTGAAAAAAACTATCAATGGTAAAGATAGTTGCACGATCGATATCATTAGCAGCTACTTTTAATAGTAATTCTGCGTGGTTTTTATCTTCAATGTGTTCAAGTAAATAGAGAATATAAGGATCATCGGTTTCTTTTTTGCCTAAAACAATATCTCGAAGTTCAATTACTTTACTGCGAATACGATCTTTAAGTTCAGATGTGGCTGCACGAGTAAAGGTTACTACTAAAATTTCATCAACAGCAAGAGGAGTTATACCTATTCCTAAAATAAGACGTAAATAAATATTTACCATTGAATAAGTTTTACCAGTACCAGCACTAGCCTCAATGAGAGAAATAGCATTAAGTGGTAATGTTTTGGCATTGAAAGGTAATTTTTGCATATGAGATCCTAAATATAATAATGGCTTATACTATCTAAGAATAAAGAGAAAAACAATAAAAAAATAGCAAGATACCCTTTGGCACTTGCTATTTAATAATGTTAATTAAAAATAGGCTTTATCATCTATTTTTTTATTAAATTCATATCGATTATTTTGTTTGTTTTTTTGATAATAATCATTTTTTCTTTCATATTGGTATCGATCATCACGTTTGTTTTTTTGGTAATAATCATCTTTTCTTTTATATTGGTATCGATCATCGCGTTTGTTTTTTTGGTAATAATCATCTTTTCTTTCATATTGGTATCGATCATCACGTTTGTTTTTTTGATAATAATCGTATTTTCTATCATATTCATATCGACTGTTGCCTTTATTATATTGATAGTAATCATCTCGTCTATCATCTTGGTAGTAACGATATATACGTTCTATTTTTTGAGATAGTTGATATTTATCATATTTGAACTGATTATAATCTATGTTAATAAGATGTTCATTTTCTTTAATTTGATCTTCAAAGCGAGGAATTTTAAAATATAATTCCTTCATTCTTTCACGAACTTTTCTTCTCTCTTGAGAATCAATGATATTCCCACTATCAAATAATTGTTCTAAATCTGATAGTTCATTTTTATATTCTGATAATCTTCTGTGATCTTTATAAATTTCTTGTTTTATTTTGTGGATTTTATTTCCAGCATTGTGAACTTTTTGCAAATCAACCGATCCGATATTTTCACAGAAGTTTTTAAAAGGATAGCCAGATTTTGCACGTTCAAAAATATTTTCTCCAGTACAAAATTCGCTAATTCCTAACTTCCAACCTTTTTTCCACTGCTGAAAATCAGGGATAACCCCTTCAGAACCACAAGATTTTTGATGGTTTAAAATGTAATCTTCATCAGCACCAACAACGCCATCATTGTAGCCAATTTGATGCCAATTTCCATTGGTACATTGTTCAGGACTTAATGTTCTAAAAGAACAAGCATTCAAGCTTAATACACTTACAGTAATTAAAGCTAACTTATAATATTTACTCATAAAAAACCTCTTATTTAATAACAACGTTTAGGTCGATAAGATAATATCAATAATTATCAATTTTAGCAATATAATTTGGACAATAAAAAAGCTGGGAAGTTCCCAGCTTTACATTTATATTACATAATACCATTCATACTCATTGGAGCGTGGCTATGTCCGTGTCCACCGTGATCACAATTTTCTGATTTAGATTCTGTTACCATACATTCAGTAGTAATCATTAAACCTGCAATTGAAGCTGCAAATTGTAATGCACTACGAGTAACTTTTGTAGGATCTAAAATACCCATTTCAAGCATATCGCCATATACATCAGAGCCAGCATTGTAACCAAAGTTACCTTCGCCTTCTTTAACATTGCGAGCAACTACTGATGCTTCTTCACCCGCATTAGTTACGATTTGACGAAGTGGTGATTCCATTGCACGTAAAGCAAGTTTAATACCTACATTTTGATCTTCGTTATCACCTTTAAGAGTAGTTGCAACTTTTGATGCAGCACGTACAAGAGCAACACCACCACCAGCAACAACACCTTCTTCAACGGCTGCACGAGTTGCGTGAAGAGCATCATCAACACGATCTTTCTTCTCTTTCATTTCAACTTCAGTTGCACCACCAACTTTAATTACCGCAACACCTCCAGAAAGTTTTGCTAAACGCTCTTGTAGTTTTTCTTTGTCATAATCAGAAGTTGTTTGTGTTAGCTCATTTTTAATTTGTGCAATTCTTTCACTAATTTGAGCCGCTTCACCGTAACCATCGATAATAGTTGTGCTATCTTTTGTTACCACAACACGTTTTGCACGACCTAATACATCAACAGTTGCATCTTTTAAGTTTAAGCCGATATCATCAGAAACAACAGTTGCACCAGTTAAAATTCCCATATCTTGAAGCATTGCTTTACGGCGATCTCCAAAACCTGGAGCTTTTACCGCAGTAACTTTCACAATACCACGCATATTATTTACTACTAAAGTTGCTAATGCTTCACCTTCTAAATCTTCAGCGATGATAAATAAAGGACTGCCTGATTTTGATGCACCTTCTAAAATAGTTAAGATTTCGTGAATATTATTGATTTTTTTATCAACTAATAAAATTAATGGATTATCAAGCTCAACCGTTCCTTGCTCTGGTTTGTTTACGAAATATGGTGATAAATAACCACGATCGAACTGCATACCTTCAACAACGCTTAATTCATCATCAAGACCGCTACCATCTTCAACGGTAATAACGCCTTCTTTACCAACTTTTTCCATTGCTGCAGCAATTAATTTACCAACGCTTTCATCAGAGTTTGCACTGATAGTACCAACTTGTTCAATTTCTTTTGCACTTTCGCAAGGTTTTGAAATTGCTTTTAATTCTTCAACAACGCTATTTACTGCTTTATCAATACCACGTTTTAAATCCATAGGGTTCATTCCCGCAGCTACCGATTTTAAGCCTTCATTGATGATAGCTTGTGCTAAAACTGTTGCTGTTGTTGTTCCATCACCTGCAACATCATTTGCTTTTGATGCAACTTCTTTCACCATTTGAGCACCCATATTCTCAAATTTATCTTCAAGTTCAATTTCTTTTGCAACAGAAACACCATCTTTAGTGATTACAGGAGCTCCGTACATTTTGTCTAAAACAACATTACGACCTTTTGGACCAAGGGTTACTTTTACTGCATTTGCTAATACATTGACACCGCTTAACATTTTAACGCGTGCATCATTACCGAATTTTACATCTTTTGCTGCCATTTTTTATTCCTTATAATTGTTTGATTATTCAACGATTGCTAAAATTTGATCTTCTGATAAAACTAAAACTTCTTCACCATCAATTTTTTCACTGCGAACACCATAACCTTCAGAGAAAATTACAGTATCACCAACTTTTACGCTCATAGGTGCGGTTGTGCCATTTTCTAAAAGGCGACCATTACCAACAGCAAGAACTACTGCACGAGTTGATTTTTCAGCAGCAGCCCCTGTTAATAAAATGCCACCAGTTGATTTAGATTCAACGGTTTCTCGTTTTAAAATTACGATATTGTGTAAAGGACGAAGATTCATTAATTACTCCTAAATAAAAATAAATTAAAATATTCTCTTAAATATAGGATTAAAAGCAATAATTTCAAGTGTTTTTTTAAATTTAATGATATTTTTTTACATAACTTTAATTACTTTTATCATTATCAAGCTAAATTTAAAAAAATTAATAAGATAAAAAGCACATTGGTTTGTGCCTTTAGAGTTAGTCACCTAATAAAGCTCTTAAACGAGCAACTTGACTTGATACTTTTTCTTGATATTCTTGTGGTGTTGCTTTAGGTTTATCTCTTTCCCAGAGTAAATCATCAGCAGGCATTTCTTCTAAAAATCTACTAATTTTAGGTTTAGTCACTTCACCAAATTGCCTTCTTGTTTTGCAAAGAGTAAAGGTTAATTTTTCTTTAGCTCTAGTTATCCCTACATAAGCAAGACGGCGTTCTTCATCAACATCACCAAGATCGATGGCGTTTTGATGTGGTAATATTCCTTCTTCCATTCCGATTAAAAACACAAAATTAAATTCAAGTCCTTTGGCACTGTGAAGCGTCATTAGTTGTACTTCGTTATTTGATTCATCTTCGCTATTTTCAAGCATTTCTCGTAACGTAAATCGAGTAACAACCTCATTAAGCGACATTTCATCATTTAATTCATCGCCTTCAAGCATTTTTTGTGTCCAATCAAAAAAAGTTTGCACATTTTTAGCTTGCATTTCAGCAGCTTTAGGTGAGTTTGCATTGTCGTATAAATAGGTTTCATAGTTTAAAGAGCTTAGCATTTCTTTTAACGTATCAACCGCTTCACTGCGTTCAATGTTATCGCTTAAATGAACGATCCATTTTGCAAAGTGCATAAGCGATTGAAAATTTTTAGGTTTTAGCAATAATTCAAGTTCAGGATCAAAAATAGCATCAAAAAGAGAAATATTTTTCTTATTAGCCAAATTTCCAAGTCTTTCAAGGGTAACACTTCCAATTTCTCGTCTTGGTGTATTAACAATTCGTAAAAATGCAGCGTCATCATCTTGATTTACAAGCAGACGCAAATAAGCCATCATATCTTTAATTTCTGTGCGTGCAAAAAAAGAAGTACTGCCAGAAATGCGATAGGGAATTCTATTTTGCATCAATTGTTTCTCAAGTAACCTTGATTGATGATTACCACGATACAAAATAGCATAATCTTTGTATTGCGTGTGAAAGCGGTATTGATGAGCAATAATTTCACCAACCACACGAGCTGCTTCATTTTCTTCATCATCGCATTCAATTACTTCAATTTTTTCACCTTCACCTAGTTTAGAGTAGAGCGTTTTTTCAAAAAGGTGATCATTATTAGCTATTAAAATATTTGCACAATGTAAAATTCTTTGGCTACAACGATAGTTTTGCTCAAGTTTGATAACCTTTAAATCCTTAAAATCATTGGTTAGTTGTTGTAAGTTTTCAACTCTTGCTCCACGCCACGCATAAATTGACTGATCATCATCACCAACAACAGTAAAATTAGCTTGCTCACCAACTAATACTTTAATAAGTTCATACTGACTTGCATTCGTGTCTTGATACTCATCAACCAATAAATATTTAATTTTTTCTTGCCATTTTTGACGAACTTCTTCATTGTGTCTTAATAGTAGGGTTGGTAACATTATTAAATCATCAAAATCAAGGGTATTATAGGCTTTCATTTGCAGATAATATTGCTCGTAAAAAGTAGCAAAAAGTTGATCGCTTTTTGTTTCAGCCAATTCAATAGCCTTTTTAGGCAAAATAAGATTATTTTTCCAAGATGAAATTTTAGATTGCAGAAGTTTTATATTATCAATTTCGTCACAAAAAGAAGCGGGTAAAAGTTGTTTAAATAATGCAATTTGATCGTGATCATCAAATAAGGTTAATGATGATTTCATTCCTAGATGACGATATTCTTGTTTTAAAATATCAAAGCCAAGGGTATGAAAAGTACAAATTTTAATGCCACGAGTTTGTTTTTTATCAAGTGTTTTACCAATACGCTCACGCATTTCACGTGCTGCTTTGTTAGTAAAAGTTACCGCAACAATTTCTTTTCCTAAAAAGCCACAATGTTGTATTAAGTGTGCAATTTTTTGGATAATAACTCTTGTTTTACCAGAGCCTGCCCCTGCTAATACAAGACAAGGACCTTTAGTGTGCATAACGGCACTATTTTGTGAAGTATTTAGTTGCATATATTGTTAGTTTTTTAATGACAGCTAATCATTTAATATTTTAAAGCATTATTCTAGCATTTTTGAGTTCATTTAAACAGCAAGTAATAATGCTGATTTTAACTCTTTTATGTAATCTCTTATCTGAGCTGCTTTCTCAAAATCTAAATTTTTTGCTGCCTCTTGCATTAATTTATTTTGCTTCTTAATCATTTTTTCAATATCAGATGGATTTTGTAAAATTGCAAAATTATCATCTTTTTTAACCGCTTTCTTCGTTTTTTTCTGTTTAGCCGATTGCCCTATATCTAACAATTCACCCACTTTTTTATTCAAGGCTTGTGGCGTTATGTTATGTAAGCGGTTAAATTCAGATTGTTTTTTGCGTCTTCTTTTGGTTTCATCAATCGCTTTTTGCATTGAATTAGTAATGCGATCGCCATATAAAATCGCCTTACCATTTAAGTTTCTCGCTGCACGCCCTATGGTTTGAATAAGCGATCTTTGTGATCGTAAAAAACCTTCCTTATCAGCATCTAAAATCGCAACTAATGAAACTTCGGGAATATCTAACCCTTCTCGTAAAAGGTTAATGCCGACAAGCACATCAAAATAGCCTGCACGCAAATCGTGAATAATCTCAACTCGTTCAACGGTGTCAATATCACTGTGCAAATAGCGAACTCGAACACCGTGATTTTCCAAATAATCGGTTAAATCTTCCGCCATTTTTTTTGTTAAAACAGTAACTAATACTCGTTCATTTTTTTCTTCACGAATTCTAATTTCAGTTAATAGATCATCAACCTGCGTTGCCACAGGACGCACTTCAATTTCAGGATCTAAAAGCCCTGTTGGACGCACCACTTGTTCAACAATTTCACCACAAGATTTTTCAATTTCATAATCAGATGGCGTTGCACTCACATAAATTGTCTGTGGTGCTTTGGCTTCAAATTCTTCAAATCGCATAGGACGATTATCAAGTACCGATGGTAAACGAAAACCATATTGCACCAAAGTTTCTTTGCGAGATCGATCGCCTTTATACATCGCTCCTATTTGTGGCACGGTTACGTGGCTTTCATCAATAATTAAAATACCATCATCAGGCATATAGTCAAAAAGCGTTGGCGGAGCTTCACCTGCTTTTCGCCCTGATAAATAGCGAGAGTAATTTTCAATACCACTGCAAAATCCAAGTTCAAGCATCATTTCAATATCAAACAAAGTTCGCTGACTTAAACGTTGTTCTTCAACAAGCATATTATTTTCAAGCAAATAGGCTTTGCGATCTTCAAGCTCTTTTTTGATATTTTCAACTGCTTCTAAAATACGCTCTTTTGGCGTTACATAGTGCGTTTTAGGATAAATGGTATAGCGTGAAACCTTGCCAAAATTTTGATTAGTAAGAGGATCAAATAATGAAAGTTTTTCAATTTCATCATCAAAAAGTTCAATTTTAAGAGCAATATCATCAGATTCAGCAGGGAAAACATCAATAATATCGCCACGAACTCTAAAACTACCACGATGAAAACTTTGCTCATTTCTCGTATATTGTAAAGAGGCAAGGCGTGCTAAAATTTCAGTTTGAGCGATAATTTCACCTTCGCTTAAATGGAGCATCATTTGTAAATACTGATCGGCATCACCAAGACCGTAAATCGCAGAAACAGAGGCAACCACAATGGTATCACGACGCTCTAAAAATGATTTAGTTGCACTTAAACGAAGTTGCTCTACTTGATCGTTAATAGAGGCATCTTTTTCAATAAAGGTATCAGAGGCAGGCACATAGGCTTCTGGTTGATAATAATCATAGTAAGAAACAAAATATTCAACGGCATTTTCAGGGAAAAACTCTTTCATTTCAGCATAAAGCTGGGCTGCGAGCGTTTTATTTGGTGCTAAAATCATAGCGGGGCGATTAAGTTCATTGATAACATTTGCAATGGTAAAAGTTTTCCCCGATCCTGTAACGCCCAAAAGTGTTTGAGCAGCAATGCCATTTTCTAACCCTTCGGTTAATTGTTTTATAGCTGTTGGCTGATCCCCAGATGGCTTAAATTTACTATTAATTTGAAACTTTTTCGATGATTTAATACGATTCTTTTTGATGTTAGTATTCATTTTGGCGGTAATTTTCTAAAATAATGAGACTATTATCTATAAAATGCTAATAAAAAACAAGTTTTGTAAAATGTTTAATAGTAATAACCGCTTGATGTAAAAAAATCATAAATTTCATAGTAAAAATTGTAATTTTTAATAGTATTTATGATAGTATAAAAGAAATTTACATAAAATTATTGTCGATAATTAAAACAAGAGAAAAATAATGAGTTATAAAGATTTTGCTGTTTTAGATTTGGGTTCAAATAGTTTTCATTTAATGATAGGGCGTTTTGAAAATGATGAAGTACGAGTGCTATATCGTACATCAGAGCAAGTTCGTCTTGCTGATGGATTAGATGATAATGGTTTTTTAAGTCAAGATTTGTTTGATAGAGCCTTTAATGTTTTAGCTAAATTTCATCAAATATTGCAAAATTATCGAATTACCAACGTTAAAACAGTTGCCACCTATACCTTACGTCAAGCTCGTAATAGTCAAGATTTTTTAGAAGGAGCTAAAAATTATTTTCCTTTTGATATAGATATTATTACAGGTGAACAGGAAGCTCGCTATATTTATAAAGGAGCAAGTCATATTGAATCTCAAAGTGGTAAAAAATTAGTAGTTGATATTGGAGGAGGCTCAACCGAAATTGCTATTGGTGATGGTTTTGATGTTTTTAAAGCAGTTAGTACCAATATGGGCTGTGTAAGTTTTGCAAACAAATTTTTTAAAGAGTTTACTCAAGAAAATTTTGATAGAGCATTAGTAGCTGCGTTAGAACTTATTAAAGATTTAAAAGAAGATTATCAGGCATTTGGCTGGCAAGAGGTTTGGGGATCATCTGGTAGTATAAAAACAGTAATGACTGTATTAAAATCATTAAAAATTAGTGATAAATATATTACTCTTGAAGCACTTGATAGTCTAGCTGATATAACTCTTTCTTTCAAAAAAGCATCAAATATTAAATTAGATGGATTAAGACCAGGTAGAGAAGATTTATTATTACCTGGTATTGCCATTTTAAAAGCATTATTTTTAACTTTTGAAATTGATAAAATGTACTATTCAAATGGTGCAGTGAGAGAAGGAATATTATTTTCGTTATTAGAAGATTTGGAATAGAATATTATAATTATTCACCATAAAAAAAGCTCCTTTAAAGGAGCTTTTTACTATTCAACAATACTAAACTGAGCTTTTTTCTTTTTAGGCTCTTTTGTTTCTGTGGTTTGATTGATGCGAGCAAGATATTCTTTTTCACTATAATAATCCTCCTCTTCAAACATAACACCTTGACTATTTTCTTGTGCAAACAATGCTTCTACAGCACCGAAAGGAATGTAAATATCTCTTAACATTCCTTGAAAACGGGCATTAAAGCGAATACCTTCATCATCAACCTCATAATTTCCTATTGAAAGCGGTGATAAATTTAGTACAATTCGCCCTTCATTGACAAATTCCATAGGAACATCAACATTAGGATAAAGAGCATTTACCATTAAATAAGGGCGAGTGTTATTATCAACAATCCAATCATAGTAGGCTTTATAAAGATAAGGACGTAGTGGCTTTTGCATTATGACACCCTAATCTTTTTCATCAACCAAGAATTGAGTATTTTCCGTATCAATTGATTGTTTGAAACTATTTCGTTGAAAAACACGTGCCATATAAGAATTTAACACTTTAGCACCTTTAGCATTACCATAAGTAACGCCAAGCTGGTGCATTTTATAGAGCAATACAGCAAGATAGCAATCGATCATACCAAAAGTATCACTTTGGAAATATTCAGTTTTTTCAAGAGCTGGGCTAATTGCAAGCATCTGTTCTTTTAACTGTTTTAGTTTTGCATTATGTTCAGTTGCTGTTTTAGCATTTAATGCTTCCGTTAATAAAGAAAAATACTCTTTTTCTAAAAGATGCATATAAAGACGAGCTTTAGCACGTTCAACAGGATAACCTTGCATTAAAGGTGGATGAGGGAAACGTTCTTCTAAATACTCTAAAATAATACGAGTTTCAAAGATCACAATTTCACGATCGGTTAAAGTAGGGATAGTTCCTCTTGGGTTTAAACTTAAAAGTTCTTCGTTTTGTTCATTAGGTTCTATATTTACTACTTCATAAGGAACCCCTTTTTCAGCAAGGACGAGACGAACTTGATGACTATAAATATCATCTTTATTTGAAAAAACAGTAGTTATTAATCGTTTTTGAGCGGTCATTGGTTATTTCCTTTCACTTTATTATACATACAAAGAATAGATTTTATTATATCAAAGAATAAAAACATATGATAGTTAAAAAATTGATGATTTTTGAAAAAAATGATAATTTTACTTGATATTTTCGTTGTTTTTGTTAGACTTAATCAGTTCTTATTTTTTATGAGCTATTTTATGACAAATTCACAAAACTTGATCAAGGATTCGATCAAATCAATTCCAAATTATCCACACGAGGGAATTATCTTTCGTGATATTACTACATTACTTGAAAATCCAAAAGCGTTTCAAGCTACTATTGAAGAGTTAGTTATCCTTTACAAAGATAAAGGTATTACTAAAATCGTTGGTACTGAATCAAGAGGTTTTATTTTCGGTGCACCACTTTCAATTGCATTGGGCGTTCCTTTTGTTTTAGTACGTAAACCAGGTAAACTTCCACGTGAAGTGTTATCACAAAGTTATACTTTAGAATACGGTCAAGACACTTTAGAAATTCACACCGATTCTGTTAATAAAGATGATAATGTACTTATCGTTGATGATTTATTAGCAACTGGTGGAACAGCTGTTGCAACTGTTGAGCTTATTCGTAAATTACAAGGTAATGTTACTCACGCAGCTTTTGTTATTGGGCTTCCTGAATTAGGCGGTTTTAAACGTTTAGAAGAAGTTGGTGTAAAAGCGGTAAGTTTAGTTGATTTTGAAGGACACTAATCTTAAATAAAGGTAAGCGGTGAATAATTATCAAGTTTTAGCAAGAAAATATCGTCCACGCAATTTTAAAGAAGTTGTTGGGCAAGAACATATTTTAAAAGCCCTTGAAAATAGCCTAGAGTTAGGTAGGCTTCATCACGCTTATCTTTTTTCAGGAACTCGTGGTGTTGGTAAAACGTCAATTGCTCGCCTTTTTGCAAAAGCTCTTAACTGTGAGATCGGTATAGCACAAGAGCCTTGTGGTAAATGCCAAAATTGTCTTGATATTGAAAAAGGCAGTTTTATTGATCTCATTGAGATTGATGCTGCCTCTCGCACAAAAGTTGAAGATACCAGAGAGCTTTTAGATAATGTGCAATATAAACCGAGTGTAGGGCGTTTTAAAGTATATCTTATTGATGAAGTTCATATGCTTTCACGCCACAGTTTTAATGCGTTGTTAAAAACACTTGAAGAGCCTCCTGAATATGTGAAGTTTCTTTTGGCAACTACCGATCCACAAAAACTTCCTGTAACTATTTTATCTCGTTGTATGCAGTTTCATCTGCGAGCATTAGATGAAAGGCTGATTGGTGAACATTTAAAAAATGTGTTAGAGCAAGAGCATATTTCTTTTGATGATTCCTCTATAAATCTTATCGCTAAAAAAGCTCGTGGTAGTATTCGAGATTCTTTAAGTTTAACCGATCAGGCAATAGCCTTAACTTCTGCAAATATCAATATTCAAGCTACAATGCAAATGCTTGGAGTTCTTGATGATAGCCATAGTTTATCATTGCTTGAAACTATTTACTTAGGTAATGGTGAAATGGCGATGGATATTATTGAGAAAGTAAATTCTCAAGCGGTTGATTGGAACGAGTTTTTAGATGCCGTCATTGAACAGCTTCATCAAATATCTTTAAAACAGTTATTAAGATCGTTAGCTGATGATAAACAAAGTCAATTAGCACAAAAAATTGATCCACAAGATTTACAGCTGTGGTATCAAATGATGCTTGATGCCAAGAGAGACAATCAGTTTGCCCCAAATCCTCGTATGGGAGTTGAAATGGCAGTGTTGCGTTCTCTTGCCTTTCACCCAAAGAAATTAGCACAATCACCAAAGTTAGAGAATAATATATCTAAAACAGTTACAGATACAGAAAGCACACAAAAGTTATCAGCAAGAGAAGCGGTTTTATCTCAACAAAAATCTGCAAGTGAGACAAAAGAAGTTACTGTTAAAAAAAAAGATAGCATAGCATTATCTCAAGACAGCGTTACATTTAAAGCATTAAATGCTTTAAATGCCTTGCAATCATCAAGCATAGAGAAAAAAAAACAAAGTAATATTTCATCAGCAGATGTAAAGGTTGTTACTGAACAAACTCAAAAACCTTTACAACAAAATATTAAGGTGCAAGAAAATAGTTTTGATAATTTTGATAACATTCCTGTTCAAGATAATTTTGTACCCGAAATAGAAGATTATGGTTATGTAACTCAAAATCAGAGTAGCAATTATCAAAATAATATTCAACAACAAGAGTTAAATGATAATGAAGAATATCAATGGCAATGGCTCGATCCTGTATTAAAAGAGCAGGAAGCTAATAGTCAAAAATCATCAGCTATTATCGATCGTATTAGTGGTGATGCAAATATTCAATTAAGAGATACCATTTTAAAAGAAGCATCTAAGCAAGATAAACTATCAGCTTTAATAGAACAGTTTAATTTAATAAGTGTTGCACGCCAAATTGCTATCAATGCACAAATTAAAGAAGATAATGGTAATACTATGGTGTTAAGTGTTGATCCTAGTGCTCATTGTTTTATTGATAATGGACAAGATAAAGATTTGAAAAATATTTTTAAACAAAATGGTATTACATTACAATTAGAACTTGCACAAACCTCATTAGAGAAAATACCAACGCATATTTATCAACAAATATTTGCACAATTAACACAAAAAGCAAAAGAATATCTTAATCAAGATCCAACTCTTACTCAACTTATCAAAAAATTCAATGGTACTATTGATGAGTTAAGTGTCCGATCCATTGAAATATAACATAAATTATGAATAAACAACAAAATGAAAAAGCCCTTGAAATAAAGGGATTGGTTAAGTCTTACCATAATGGAACACAGGCTTTAAAAGGAATTGATTTAGCGGTCAATTCAGGCGACTTTTTTGCACTGCTAGGGCATAATGGGGCAGGAAAATCAACAACCATAGGCATTATTAGCTCCTTGGTGAATAAAACTTCAGGTAGTGTTAAGGTCTTTGGATTAGATTTAGATACTCAAAAACAGCAAGCTCGTTTACAAATTGGTGTTGTTCCACAAGAGTTTAATTTTAATCAGTTTGAAAAAATTGAAGATATTTTAATGTATCAAGCAGGTTTTTTTGGCGTTAGTCGTAAAGAAGCACAGTTAAGAGCTGAAAAATGGCTTAAAAAACTTGATCTTTGGGAAAAAAGAAAAGCTTTGGCAATAACGCTTTCAGGTGGTATGAAAAGACGTTTAATGATTGCCAGGGCATTGATGCACAATCCTAAACTGTTAATTTTAGATGAACCAACAGCAGGGGTTGATATTGAAATTCGTAGAGCATTGTGGGACTTTTTAAAAGAATTAAATGAGCAAGGTACTACTATTATTTTAACTACTCACTATTTTGAAGAAGCAGAATTGCTTTGTAAAAATATCGCTATTTTGCAAAGAGGAGAAGTGGTTGAAAATATTTCAATGAAAAATTTATTAGCCAAATTAGATATTGATACGCTAGTGTTAGATCTTGATAGTCAAGCACCAACTAACATAGAAGGATTTGCTATTCGTATTGTTGATGAGAATACTATTGAAGTTGATGTGAAAAGAGAGCAGGGTGTTAATGAACTCTTTAAAAAACTTGATGATTTATCCATTAAGGTATTAAGTTTACGCAATAAATCAAATAGATTAGAAAGCTATTTTGTGGGTATGGAGAGTAATAATGAATAATCTGATAGGTTTTTATACCTTAGCTTATAGAGAAACAAAACGAGTTTTTAGAATTTGGAAGCAAACTTTAGTACCACCAATGCTTACAACTATGCTTTATTTCCTTATTTTTGGAAAAATAATCGGCTCTCGTATTGGCGATATGCAAGGGGTGAGTTATATGGCATATATCACACCAGGGCTTATAATGATGAATGTTATTACCGCATCTTTTGGTAATACGGTATCGTCATTTTATCTTGCAAAATATAGTAAAAGTATTGAAGAAATTTTAGTTTCACCTTTGTCAAGCCATAGCATTATTTTAGGTTATGTTATAGGATCACTAGCACGAGCATTAAGCTCATCAGTGCTTGTATTAGCAGTTGCTATGTTTTTTGTTGATTTACCGATAACATCTATTTTTGCAATAATTACCAGTTTAATTTTAACCATTAGTTTATTTGCGATAGCGGGTATAATAAACGCAATTTTTGCAAGAAGTTTTGACGAAATAAATATTGTCCCAATTTTTGTATTAACACCACTAACTTATTTAGGCGGTGTGTTCTATTCTATCTCTGATTTGCCTTCTTTTTGGCAAATTGTTTCTTATTTTAATCCTGTTGTGTATATGATTAGTGGATTTAGATATGGATTTTTAGGACAAACCAATATCAATATTCCAGCAACCTTTGTGGTATTATCACTCTTTGTTGCATTGGCTTATTATATTGCTTTTAGGTTATTAGAGCAGGGTAGAGGGCTGAAAAGTTAAAAAAATTGTCTAAATAGTATATTTGATAATAATTTATTGACAAAATAATATTTTGATTTATAATTTATTTAGTTGATATTCATCAACTTCGTAACTTTATTAAGAATATAAATTAACGTTTCTTAATAATTTAATGTTTTATTTTGTTTCCTAAAGGAGGAAGCGATGAAAAATTTTTTAGAAAATATGAGCTTTAAAAAAAGTATTTTTTATGCTTTATTTTTTGGTATAGTTATTGGTATGACTTATTCCGTAACAACAATATTATTAAATCATATTCATAACCTAATATTTTAATAATATGCAGAATAAAAAAGCTCACATTTGTTGTGAGCTTTTTATCGTTATTAGGTAATTATTTAGCGTTTTGAGCGTGAGCACCCATTAGTTTAGCAATCTCACGGTCGATAAAGAATAAGTTTTTAGGATCATCGCCCAATAAGTTAATTTTATCTAACACAGTTTGGAATAGATTTTCTTCTTCGTGTTGCTCTGCAACATACCATTGTAGGAAGTTAAAGGTTGAGAAATCTTTTGTTTCAAAGGCTAAAGCGACTAAATCATTGATTGCTTTGGTGATTTCTTTTTCGTGAGCAAGCGTGATTTCAAAAACTTCTCTTAAACTGTTAAATTTAGTTTGTGGTTTGTCAATCGCACCTAAAACAGGCATTCCACCAGTTTCTAAAACGTAATCAAATAATTTTTGCATATGCTGCATCTCTTCAGCAGCGTGCTCTTTTAAGAATGCAGCAGTACCTTCTAAACCATTGTGATCTGCCCAAGCACTCATTTGTAGATAGATATTTGATGAATAAAACTCTAAATTAATTTGAGTGTTTAAACGATCTAACATTGAATTACTTAACATAGTATTCTCCTATAAGTTTTATGGTTAATACGTGATTGTAGTAGAAAAAAAGGTTAAAAACAAATTTTTTTAATAAAATATTGATCTTAAACAATTATTCACTATATTCCACTACAATGTTTATTTTAAGCGGTTTTATTTTTTTTACATCTTTCAATTTGAGATAGTGCTGTTACTGAAAGAATAATTAAAGCTGCCCCAATCCAAAGTTTACCAGGTGGAAGATAACCGAAAACCAAGTATCCAGCTAAAACATTAAAAGGTAGTTTTAAATGATCGAAAGGTTGCACAAAAGAAGCGTCTGCTAATGAATAAGATTTTGCAATAGCAAATTGAGCAATCGCTGTTACTAATCCTGCAAGTAATAATATTAAGATAGTAGTAAAATCTGTTGGAATAATTAAACTTGAATAACCAAAAAGATAATTAACAGGTAATAGCAGTACTAATAAATAAGCAACAATAGTTATTGGATTATCATCTTTTGATGTATATTTAGTGATAAGCGAAGCACTTGACCAAAACATTGCCGCACCTATTGGTAGTAGTGCGTAGAGACTAAAATCATCAGACCACGGAGAGAGAATAATAAATCCACCGATAATACCAACTAAAGTTGCGATATAACGCATATTGCTTACTTTTTCTTTAAGTAATACACCAGATCCTAAAGTAGTAAATAATGGTGAAAGCATTACTAATGCGATTGCCTGCCAGATAGGAACGTAAGCAAGTCCGTATGTCCAAAGTTGAACACCAAAGACGGAAAAAGCAACGCGAATAATATGTAAGAAACGATGTTCTGATTGGATAGCTTTTTTACTACCTTTAACACCCAAAAATGGCATTAAAAACACAAGAGCGATAGCGTATTGAAAAAAAGCGATTGCAGAAGGATCGAGGCTTGCACTTAAATATTGCACCGAAGTATTATTTATCGCAAATAGCATACCTGCTATTACCATAAATAATCCACCCCAAAGTTGATTATTAGTCATAAAGACTCCTTATGTAAATTAAAACAAAAATCTAAAATATGAAATTTTAGTAGTTTAAAAATTTACAAACAGGGATATATTCTTAAATAAAGAATATAAAAAACCTTGAAACCAAAGATTTCAAGGCATAGGAAAAAAATACTTGAACTAACTCAAATATATATTTTCTTCTTCCATCCAGACTGTAACTGTCGGTATAAGAATTTCACTTATTCCTGCTTTGTTGTAAAAACAACTTAGCTCGTGGACTATAACCACCGATCGGGAATTTCACCCTGCCCTGAAGATAAATTCAGAAAAATTGTAAGCTAATTGTAAAAAAATGTCAATAAATAACCGCTTAAATTAAGCAAAAAATCCTTCTTTTAGAATTTGAAATAGCTCTTTATAGTTTTTTCCAAGTTTATTTTGTGATTTTTCTTTTTTTGCACCACGAATCATTTGACGTAAACGTTGCACATCAAGAGCTGGATATTCTTCAATTAAAGATGCTAGTAATTCTTTATCATCTTCTAAAAGTAGATCACGGCATTTTTCAGCTTTTTGTAACAGCATAGTAGAGTGTGGATCAACTTGATTTACTCTGTCTAATTGTAGCTGAATATTTTTTACTTCTTCTTCTGATAAATTACGAAGTAGTTTTCCGATATATTGTAATTGTCTGCGTTTTGCTTCCATTTTAATACGAGTTGCAACAAGAATTGCATCTTTTAATACTTCATCAAGTTCAATCTGATCAAGCTTTGCACGAGAAAGAGCTACTAAATTACTTCCTAGCACTTTTAAATCTTCTGCATCACGTTTAATTTCACTTTTGCTTACATAGATGATTTCTTCATCATCATCTGCCCAATCAATTTTATCTTTTGCCATAATTTCTTTTGTGTTCTAAAAATAATGTATCATAATAGCAAAAAATTAGATTTAAGGCAAAATAAAAGGCGGAATATATCCGCCTTGTCTTTAAGAGAGTAACTAAATTATGCTAAAACTTCTTTTGCAACTTTTACTGCATTTTCAACGGTAAAGCCAAATAGTTTGAATAATTGATCAGCAGGTGCAGATTCACCAAATGAAGTCATTCCGATAATTCTACCTTCAAAGCCTACATATTTATACCAAAAATCACTACTTTGTGCTTCAATTGCAACGCGTTTAGTTACTGAACTTGGTAATACGCTTTCACGATATGCTTTATCTTGACGATCAAATACATTTGTTGATGGCATAGAAACTACACGAACTTTTTTACCTTCGTTTGTTAATTCTTGTGCCGCTTTAACCGCTAATTCAACCTCTGAACCTGTTGCGATGAAGATTAAATCAGGAGTTCCTTCACAATCAACTAATACATAACCACCTTTTTGTGCGTTTGCAAGTTGTTCTTCGCTACGTGGCATCTGTGTTAAGTTTTGACGAGAGAAGATTAGAGCAGAAGGGCCATCTTTACGCTCAACAGCTGATTTCCAAGCGATTGCAGACTCAACTTGATCACAAGGTCTCCAAGTGTCAAGATTTGGAATGAAACGTAAAGTTGCTGTTTGTTCAACAGGTTGGTGAGTTGGACCATCTTCACCTAATCCGATTGAATCGTGAGTGAAAACAAAGATATTGCGTTGTTTCATAAGAGCTGCCATACGGATCGCATTATGTGCATATTCCATAAACATTAAGAAAGTTGCACCATAAGGAATAAAGCCACTGTGTAGAGCGATACCATTCATAATTGCAGACATACCAAATTCACGCACACCGTAGTTAATGTAGTTACCATCAACATTTTCAGTTGCACGGATAGGTTTTGAACCTGACCATAACGTTAAGTTAGAGCTTGCAAGATCAGCTGAACCACCTAAAAATTCAGGTAATAATTTAGCGTATGCTTCAATTGCATTTTGTGATGCTTTACGGCTTGCAATGTTTGCTGGATTATTTTGTAATTCAGCGATGAATTTTTGTGATTCACGCTCCCAGTTTTCAGGAAGATCGCCATTAGTACGGCGTACAAATTCAGCAGCAAGGTTAGGATAAGCGGTTTGATATGCTTCAAATTTTGCATTCCATTCGTTTTCTAATTCAACACCTTTTGCTTTACAATCCCACGCAGAATAAATTTCTCGTGAAACTTCAAATGGAGTTTGATTTTCCCAGCCAAGAGCTTTACGAGTTGCTGCAATTTCATCAGTGCCAAGTGGCGCACCGTGACAGTCGTGGCTGTTTGATTTATTTGGTGAACCAAAACCGATAATAGTTTTACAGATGATAAGAGATGGTTTTGATGTTTCTTTTTGTGCTAAAAGTAGAGCATTTTCAACCGCTTGGCTGTCGTGTCCATCAACATCAGAAATCACGTGCCAACCGTAAGCTTCAAAGCGTTTTGCGGTATCATCAGTAAACCAGCCGTGAACTTCACCGTCAATAGAAATATTGTTATCATCATAAAATGCGATAAGTTTTCCAAGACCTAGCGTTCCTGCAAGAGAGCAAGCCTCGTGAGAAATACCTTCCATTAAACAGCCGTCACCTAGGAATGCGTAAGTGAAGTGATCAACAATTTTGTGATCATCACGGTTAAATTGAGCTGCTAATGTTTTTTCAGCAATTGCCATACCAACAGCATTAGTAATACCTTGACCTAGTGGACCTGTTGTGGTTTCAACCCCTTCGGTATAACCGTATTCTGGGTGTCCTGGTGTTTTTGAATGTAATTGTCTGAATGATTTTAGATCGTCAAGTGATAGATTATAACCTGTTAAATGTAAAAGGCTATAAATAAGCATTGAACCGTGACCATTTGAAAGAACAAAACGGTCCCTGTTAGCCCATTTTGGATTGTTTGGATTATGTTTTAAATGTCTGCGCCATAAAACTTCAGCGATGTCAGCCATTCCCATAGGAGCACCTGGGTGCCCTGAATTTGCTTTCTGAACTCCGTCCATTGATAAAATACGAACCGCATTAGCGTATTCTTTGAAATTAGTCATAAAAACCTCATAATTTTAAGTAAAATTAGGCTAATTATACCCTATTTAAGCTTAAAAACAAAATGAAAACATTATTTTAAATAAGGCTTTTAGTAAAAAATTGATATTTAATAAATAAATTATAAACTGGAAAGAAATATTGTTAGGTTTTTAGTTTTTTATTTGAAATTTTATGTAGTAACTTAAACTTTCAAATATATTTATCTAATATATAAGTTAAGTAATGATGTTCAAGGTGTTTTATTAGTATAGTTGTTTTTTTTTTGCTCAATAAGTGGTTTGTTTTTAACTTTTTGTTGTTTTTTATTCGGTAAAGTAATATAATTATAAGTTACTGTCTATTAAAAGGTGGTAAGAGTATTTATTTGCTAAAACAATCAATAAGTGAAAATTTTACTTCTGAAGTTTTATTAACAAGTTAAAAATAATTATGAGAGCTTTATAACAAGGTTATTAAATTTCTCTTAAACAATAAAGGATAAAAGTATGCAAAACATTCAAATGATATTGCACAAGCAAGGTAAAGATGTTGAAAGAATTAACCTTGAACACGGAAAAGTATTAGTTCTAGATAATATTAAAGGAACTAACTATGAGCTTTATAATTTATTAACCCAAAGTGGGCCTCAAAATATTTTGGCTCATCGTATTGGAAATGATTTAGTTATCATTTTAGATGAGAATGAAGAAAATGGAAGCCATTTAGAAGTTGATCCTGATGTGATTATTAAAAATTATTATGGAGATATTGAGACAGAAAGAAATTCTCAAGAATATAAAGATGGAGAATTAACAGAAGCGACAGGTATTCTAATTGGTTTACACGAAAATGGCAAGTACTATGCTTATGTGCCAGAAACAGGGCTTACAGAAGATGCAATAAGTGTTTTAGAAAATGGAGATGTTGAACCACAAGCACTTGGTGGTGAAGCGTTAGAATGTGGGCCTGTATTTTTGCCGTGGTGGGGGTTATTAGCTCTTTTACCTTTTGCATTTGGATTTATCTCATTTAAAGGTGAACCAGTAGAACATAGCCCAGTTGCAAAAGACGATACACTGACAAATATTCCAACAGGCAAAAAAGCAGTTTTTGATGTCGTTGCAAATGATAGCGATCCAGATAATAACCTTGATCCAACAAGCGTTAAATTAATTGATCCAAAAACTGGTGATAAAGTTACAGAAATAAAAGTGCCAGATGAAGGGACTTGGAAAGTTGATCCAGAAAATGGCAAAGTAACCTTTACGCCAAATCCTGATTTTGTTTCTGATCCAACACCAGTTAAATATGTGGTTAAA
>PDWI01002876.1_pt1 | contig 25342 bp, 13 predicted proteins | sample 1430891 | NCBI WGS metagenome assembly PDWI01 (sample SAMN01162508, study PRJNA174530) | Oral metagenome, whole genome shotgun sequencing project. | biome: Marine environment; feature: Marine mammal; material: Swab sample of the gingival sulcus; isolation source: swab sample of gingival sulcus...
GGAGCTAACGGTGGTATGATTATTACCGTTGCCGATGACCCATCGATGCACTCTTCTCAAAATGAGCAAGATTCTCGTGTGTATGGAAAATTTGCTATGATGCCGGTTTTAGAACCATCGAATCAGCAAGAAGCATACGATATGGCTCGCACAGGATTTGAACTTTCTGAAATGTTTGGTATTCCTGTATTAATGCGTATTACCACTCGCTTGGCTCACTCTCGTGCAGGTGTAGTTCGTAAAGAAATGTTACCTCAAAATACGATGAGTTTACCGGAAGATAAAGTACAGTTTGTACTGCTTCCTGCCATTGCTCGCAAACGCTATAGAATGTTATTAACCAATCAGGAAAAATTTGAAGCAGCATCAGAAGACTCCAACTTCAATAAATATTTCGAAGGAAAAGATAAATCCATGGGAATTATTGCTTGCGGATTGGGTTATAATTATTTAATGGAAAATTACGCCGACAGTAAATGTCCTTATCCGGTAGTAAAAATCAGCCAGTATCCCATTCCTCGTAAAATGGTTCAAAAAATTACCGACGAATGTGACAAGGTAATAGTTTTGGAAGAAGGATATCCTGTAGTGGAAGAATTGCTAAAAGGATATTTAGGAAAAGAAGCTGTTTCAGGACGTTTAGATGGTACGCTTTCTCGTGATGGAGAATTAACTCCCGAAATGGTTGGTCGTGCATTAGGTTTTAATATTGAAGACGGAGCAGATATTCCTAATTTGGTTGCCGCTCGTCCACCTGCAATGTGTGTAGGTTGCGGTCATATTGATGTATATAAAGCCTTAAACGAAGTGATTGCTGAATATGGTGCCGGTAGAGTATTTGCCGATATAGGTTGCTATACTTTGGGTGCTTTGCCTCCTTACAACGCCATTAATTCTTGTGTAGATATGGGAGCATCGGTAACCATGGCAAAGGGTGCTGCTGATGCAGGATTAATTCCATCGGTGGCAATGATTGGAGATTCAACATTTACCCACTCGGGAATGACCGGTTTGTTAGATGCCGTAAACGAAAACACACCAATTACGGTTATTATTTCCGACAATGAATCTATTTCCATGACCGGAGGACAAAAATCGTCGGCAAAAGGCAGATTGGAAAGTATTTGCGAAGGAATAGGAGTTGATCCTGAGCATATAAAAGTATTGCTTCCTGTGCCTAAGAAACACGAAGAAATTAAAGCAACCATTCGCAAAGAATTGGAATACAATGGTGTGTCGGTAATTATTCCTCGACGTATTTGTATTCAGAAAAATATTCGCGACCAAAAAATTAAAAAAGCAGAAAGAGCGAAAGCAAAAGCAGCTAAAAATCAAGAAAAGTAAAAGAAGACGGAAGTCCGAAGAAATTAGCGGAAAGCTAATAAAAATAAAGTTTTACAATTAAACCAAGCCAAAGGCTACAAAATAAAAACAGATGAAAACAGATATGATAATAGCAGGAGTAGGCGGACAAGGTATTTTGTCGATAGCCGCCGCTTTGGGAGCTGCTGCTTTAAGCAATGATTTACATATGAAACAAGCCGAAACGCATGGCATGAGTCAGCGTGGTGGCGATGTACAGTCGTTTATGCGAATATCCGACAAACCTATTTATTCTGATATTATAGGTAAAGGAAGTGCCGATATTATTCTTTCGGTTGAACCAATGGAAGCACTACGCTACTTGCCTTACCTAAAAAAAGGCGGTTATGTAGTAACCAATAAAACACCGTTTATCAATATTCCGAACTATCCGGAGATAGAAGAATTAGAAGCGACCATTACAGCATTGCCAAATCACATTTTAATCGATGCCGATACCATTGCAAAAGATGAAGTGGGCAGCAAACAGGCTTTTAACTTTGTAATGTTGGGTGCAGCGTCGCCATTTATTGATATTCCTTTTGAATATTTAGAAGATGGTGTGCGTCAGATTTTTGCACGGAAAGGCGAAGAGGTAGTTGAAATGAACATAAAAGCACTACACGCCGGACGTAAATTTGCACAAGAACACGTCTAAAGACAATAAAAAACAAGAGAGACCCCAGAGATAAAAAAAACTGAGGTCTGAAAATTAAATCCCCCAACAAAAAAAATCCAAGAAAATTTCTTGGATTTTTTTTGTTAGAGAAATTGTTTCCAATTTCTATTTCTTACTGTTTAATAGCGGTCTCTAAACCAATGGTAATCATCTCATTTAAAGCTGTCTGACGTTGCTCAGGAGTTGTCTCTTCACCGGTTAAGATATGGTCGCTAACAGTTAATATTGCCAAAGCCTTAGCATTATAACGAGCAGCAAGCGTATATAAAACAGTTGCTTCCATCTCTACCGCTAACACACCGTAATCAGCCCAAATTTTAAATGGTTCCGGATTATTTTCCAAATCGTGATAAAACACATCAGAAGTTAAAGTACTACCTACTTTTACACTTGCTCCCAACTCTTTTGCCGATTGATTCGCATCGGATAACAGTCCGAAATCGGCACAAGGTGCATAATCCATACCTTTAAATAGATTACGATTGATTGCCGAGTCGGTACACGAGGTCATTGCCAAAATAACATCGAATACATTCACATCCTTATTAAAAGAACCGCAAGTACCAATTCGAATTAAATTTTTTACGCCATATTGATTAATTAACTCATGGGCGTAAATTCCTATTGAAGGCACTCCCATTCCTGTTCCCTGTACCGAAATACGTTTTCCCTTATAAGTTCCGGTATAACCAAACATATTTCTTACGGTGTTGTAGCAAACAACATCTTCTAAAAAATTATCAGCAATATATTTTGCTCTTAAAGGATCGCCGGGTAATAGAATAGTTTCAGCGATATCGCCCATTTTTGCTCCGTTATGTGCACTCATAATCTTATTTTTTATTATTATCTTGTTTATAAATATTCTACGATTTATAGCAAAAATGGTTGGTTATAGAAAATCTAGCAGTAGTAATTCCGGGAGCAAAAGTAGCAATAAAAAAGTCGCCTAAAAAATTTTAAGCGACTTTTTATTTATCAATGTTGTCGTTCTTTAAACAACTAAGTTTAAATTACATTATTCTTTATTATTGAATAAGAAATCAACATCTAATTCTTTTACTTTTCCAAATTTCTTTAATTCTCTCATTGGCAAAGTTTTCTTATCACCGAGTAAAACAAGCGTATAATTGTTTCCTTTTACAGCTTCTTTAAAGAATTTTTGCAAGTCGGCCAATGTCATTTTCTGCAATTCCTTATACACGTCTTTGCGAATATCATAATCAATTCCTCTTTCTTTTAAACTTTCGTAGTTCCAGAAAATAGATGATTTAGTAATACGTTGTGATTCAATTCTTTTTAATGCAGATTCTTTTGCCGCTTTAAAATTCTTTTCAGCTTCGGGCATATTCTGCATTAAAGCGTTTATAGCTTTTAATGCTGCACTTAACTTATTGGCTTGTGTTCCGATAAATGCCATTACATAATTGTTTTTATCTTTTTTATCTGCCATTGAATAGTGAGCATAAGCAGAATAAGCCAACGATTTCGACTCGCGAATTTCTTGGAATACAATAGACGAAAGTCCCGAACCAAAATATTGATTAAACATATCGGCATAAGCAAAGAATTTTGGTGTAAATTTATCAGCTCTACGCAACATTAACAACTGAGTTTGAACCATATCGTAGTTACAGAAATAAACTTTACCTCCTGTTTCTATCAACTTATAATCTTTTGCCTTAGGACATGCTTTACCTTTACCGAAATTGTGGTATTTTGTTAAAGCATCTTTTAAACCCTCTAAATCATTTCCGTAATAGAATATACGGTTTTTATAGTTCAATAAACCTTTTAAAATATTCACTAAATCTTGTGGATTTACAGCCTCTAATTGCTCTCGAGTTAATATATCTCTTAAAGGAGAATCATCTCCATATTTGGCATAATTTACTAAACCATTTAATATACTTCCTTTTCTTAACTTGGTGTTTTTTCTTGACTTTAAGGTACTTTTTACCATCTCTTTATAGGCTGTTGGGTTTGGTTTTACATTGGCCAATAAATGATTTAATAATTCTACACCTTTTGCCATATTGCTCTTTAATCCCGAAAGCGATATATACGACTTTTCGCCACCGGTATATACACCATAGCTAATTCCCAATTTATAAAATTCTTCCTTAATTTGTTCAGGAGTATATTTATCGGTTCCCAAATAAGTTAAGTAAGAAACTGCAAGCGATAACATTTTATCGTTATAGCTTCCCATATCGAAAATAATTTCCATATTAAATAAATCATTCGATTCATTTACTATATAATCAATTTTAACGCCATTTAATGTAGTGGTTTTAATCTTCTGCTTATAGTCGATAAATTGAGGCTTTAGCTTTCCGCTTTTCTGAGCTAACAATTTCTTTGCAAACTCCGATTTTTTGGTACGGTCTATTTTAATAGGTGTAATACCGGGATTTTCTACTTTAACTAAAGCTTTGTTCTCGCCTTGACGTTTGTAAACAATTACATAATTATTTTTGTAATGTTTTTTAGCAAATTCAACCAATTGCTCTTTGGTAATTTTACGTAAGTCTTGGTAAAAAGCCAAACGATTTGCCCAATCAATTTCGTGAATATAACTCTCATACAAATGAGATGCAACTGCTGCAGGTCTTTCTAACGAACGGATTGAATTTAATTCCATATCATTAATGGTTGCATCGATTAACCAATCGGGGAAATCGCCCTTTTTCACTTTTTCAATTTCGGCTAAAAGTAAATCTCTTACTTCTTCTAAAGTTTGTCCTTGTTTAGGAGCTCCGCTGAAATTGTGCATACTATATTCTTTTAGAATCATAGGCGAACAACCGGCACGTAATGTTTTTTGAGCCTGATTAATATCAAGGTCTATTAAACCAGCTTTTCCGTTAGCCAAAATCATATCAATTAAAGTGATATATTTTTCATCTTCGCTTCCTGTACCTCCATCAAAACGGAATGCCATACTTAATCTTTCCGATTCTTTACTGAATACCTCTTTTGCAATAGGTGCTTCAATTGGTTTTTCGCGAGGGAAAACTTTTTTAGGCAACTCTTTTGCTTTGAATTTGCCAAAATATTTATCTACCATTTTAATAGTTGATTCGTATTCCAAATCTCCGGCTAATACTATTGCAAAGTTATTTGGCACATAATAAGTATCGAAATATTTGTGAATTGCTACCATCGAAGGGCTTTTTAAATGCTCTGAAGTTCCGATGGTTGTTTGCTGACCATAAGGGTGGGTTGGAAATAGAGCACGCATCAATTCGTAATTAGCCAAGCGGTAATCGTTATCCTGACCACTGTTAAATTCTTCGTAAACCGCCTCTAATTCTGTGTGGAATAAACGCAAAACCAATTCACTCATACGCTCGCTTTCTATCTGCATCCAACGCTCTACTTCATTGGCAGGAATATTATTTTTATAAACGGTTTCTTCGTACCAAGTGTGTGCATTTGTTCCACTTGCACCCAATGCTGATACCATATTATCATATTCGTTAGCTGCCACATAAGTCGCTGCTTTTTGAGAAACGGCATCAATTTCTTTGTAAATAGCCTTACGTTTTGCAGGATCTTTTTCAGCTTTGTGTTTTTCATACAAATCAGAAATCTTTTTTAACAAAACTTTCTCTTTTTCCCAATCAAGAGCAGCTATTTTACTAGTTCCTTTAAACAACATATGCTCCAAGTAGTGAGCAAGTCCCGTATTATCGGCAGGGTCGTTATTAGAACCTGTACGAACAGGAATAAAAGTTTGAATACGAGGTTTATCCGTATTTTTGCTTAAATAAACCTTTAACCCATTGTCTAAGGTATAAATCCTTGTTGCCGTAGGGTCATTAGTAACTTCTTCATAGCTATACCCGTTTGCATCGGTATGCTTTTCTACTTTGAATTCTTTGCTCGTTTTTGAACATGAAATTCCAAACAAAGCCACTGCTGCTATCAACAGTAACTTAGTCATCAATAATTTTACGTTTTTGTTTGTCATCTTTTTTTGATTAAATTTTAATTGGACGCTAATTTACAACAAAAAAATAAAATACACATTGCTTCACATAAAATTAATTTTGCCATAAAATGTTTTTTTTCATAAGTACAAAAAAAGGGCGTACGTATTTACGCACACCCTTTTCATTTAAATTAAATTTTCAGATATTATTTCCCTAAAATTCTAAACTCAGTTCTTCTGTTTTGTCTGTGTTGAGCATCGGTACAAGATACGCCGTTAGCACACTTATTTCTCAAACGAGTTTCACCATAACCTTTTGCCAACATTCTTGAGCGAGCAATACCTTTTGCTACTAAGTAGTTTACTACAGACTCAGCACGACGTTGAGATAATGCTAAGTTGTAAGAATCGTTACCACGAGAGTCGGTATGAGACATAATTTCAACACTGGTATTCTTACCTTTCAATAAAGGTAATAACATTTCGTCAATAATCTTTTTTGAAGCAGCGGTCAAACGAGCACTATTCAACTCATAAAATACAGGTAGTAAAGTAGGCTCTAATAAATCGCAATTAACTTCTTCCCAAACTGTATCGCCTCCTTTTTTAACCAACACTTTCTTGGTTATAGTTTTGTATTCTGCAGGAATGGTTACCGATTTAGTTGTCGCAGGAGAAACCAATACTGTTTTTGTAATGGTAGCATACTGTGCAGGAATAGGTACCTCTTTAGTATGTGCAGGTACATCCACCACTTGTTTTTTGTAAGTAGCAGTAATCTCACGAATTTCAGACTCTGTAGTATAAGCATCTTTTACAAGCGTAGTTAAAGGAACTGTTCTGTATTTTGCAGGATATTCCACAAAACAAGCAGTAACACAAGCTTCTTTGTTTACAGAAGGACAGTCGTCTAACTGCTTATATTCCCAGCCTGAAGTTTTAGGGAAAATTTCAATTGTTTTTGCATCTTTTCCAAAAGAAGCAGGAATTATTGTCAATTTATTTCCTTTTTCTTTCTTAATATAAGGCACCTCTACTGTTTTAAAAGTAGCAGGTACATAAATAATTTTTTTAGTAGCTTCCTTTACAAGAACTTTTTCTTTTTCTGTTTTATAAACAGCCGGAATTACAGTCAATTTGGTATAAGCAGGCTTAATTTCAATTGTTTCTGTAACTTCTTTGAACTCATCCTTAGTGATACACTTAACGTAACACTTTCCCGGTTGTGGATTCTGTGGCAAATGTTGTGCAAAACCTACACCTACAAACACCATAACCGCTAATAGACTTAATAATGTCTTTTTCATAATTTAAATTGTTTTAATTTTACATTATAAATTTCCTTTTATAGGGGAAATTTCACACAAAGATACTCTATTTTATTAAATTAAACGAAATAATTTAGAATAAATCTAATAATATATTTCACGAAAGTTATATAAAAAGCTAAATAATAGAGGTATATATGCAATATATTGGGATTTCCCGAAAATGTTATTTTTGAGGAAAGTCTGTTTTTATTAGATAAACGAATACATAGAGTAATGTAAGATGAAATTGTTCCAAATGTTATATTCAATATTCAGAATTAAACTTTAATTTATCCTTCGAAATATAACATTACTCTTAAAACAATATTTATCACTACATATAATGAATATCCTTATAAAATTTACTTAATGCTTGTGATTGTAGAGTAATAATAGACCCCCTACTTTTGTTCTTGCTCGATTGATATAAGATATTGAGTGTAAAAAGCAAAGAAAATATAGAGTTTATACGGTTTTATTATTAGTGTAAATAAAGCTCTTACACTAAAAAAATTAAATTAAAATTTATGAAATTTAAGATCCTTATTTTACTTGGTTGTTGGTTATTACCTCAATTACTTTTTGCCGATAACAAAAGTGTTATTACGGTGCAAAACAAAAATGCAAAACCCATAGAGAATGTAAATATTTGTTGGCAGTTACCCAAAAATAGAAAAATGAGAGGTTTTGCCATTACCGACAGACAAGGTAAAGTAACTCTGCCTGTTGCACTAGGTAAAGAATTGCTTGTTGTCGCATCACATGTGGGCTACAAAACACTGATAGACACCATTATCACACAAAAGAATAATGTATTACAATTAGAAAAAGATATTTTTAAATTAGAACAAGTAGTGGTTACAGGACATAGCTCTCCTACTCCTATTGACAGTTCGCTTTATAGCGTAAGAGTCATCGACAAACAAAAAATAGTTAGTTCAGGAGCTACCAGTTTAGGAGATTTATTCTTTACTGAACCAAATGTTAATTTAAGTTCAGATTTTATTCTAGGGACAAAAATTGAAATGTTTGGTATGAGTGGTCAAAATGTGAAAGTAATGATTGATGGCGTTCCTGTTATCGGTCGTTTAGGTGGAAATATTGACCTTTCGCAAATTTCGGTGGATAATATCGACCATGTGGAAATTATTGAGGGACCAATGTCGGTGGTTTATGGAAACAATGCTTTGGCAGGAACCATAAATGTTATTACCGACAAAAAAAGATACCATTCTACAGAAATTAACGTAAGCACAGATGTTGAGTCAGTAGGACGATACAATGGAGCTTTAGATGTGGCTCAAAAAATAGGTGAAAGCTCCATTGGAATATCAGGAAATTATTCCAAATTCGATGGAGTAGACTTCAATAAATCAGACCGTCCAATGGAATGGAAACCTCAACAACAGTACGCAATAAATGGACGTTACCTAATGAATTTAGGCAAATGGAACGTCGCTGTAAAAGGAAGTGTTTATAATAATAAGCTTACTATTAAAGGCAATATTGACGGAGAATATAAAGCTCACGATACTTATTATTATACCGACAGATATACCGGCTCCATTAACACTAAAGGAAAATGGAATAGCAATAATGACCTCTCTATTTTGGTTTCACATAGTTATTATGATCATTCCGTACAAGAAGCTTTAAAGGATATGACCACTTTAAAGGAAGAAAAAGGAAAAAAAGTTTCAGCTCAATCTGAAAAAAACACATTGATGCGTACTGTTTGGAATCATCAATTCCAACCTAAAAAGTTAAGCATGGAAACCGGTTTAGATTTCAGTCTATCGAGTATGTCGGGACAAAGAGTAAATAAAAGTAAAAATTTAAATAACTATGCGGCTTTTCTAAATATACGCTATAGCCCTTGGAATAATTTTGAGTTACAACCCGGTATTCGTGTTATGCATAATACAAAATTCGATGCTCCTGTTCTCTATTCCATAAATGCCAAATGGAATATGGCTGAAAATTTATCGTGGCGTGTATCTGCAGCTAAAGGTTACAGGGCTCCAAATGTAAAAGAAATGTATCTCTCTTTTTATCATGCCGGTTTTTGGATGATAGGTAACGAAAACTTAAAAGCAGAAAAATCGGACAGCTACAATATGTCTTTAGATTACGACGTAAAATGGAAAGAAAACTGTTTAAAGGCTAGTGCTAAATTATTCTATAATGATATTTACGATATGATTGCACAAACATATACCAGTGCAAAAAGAGATACCTCGAAATATTACAACATTGCCCGTCATAAAACACGAGGAGGAAGTCTAGGAGCAACATTATTCTTTAAAGATATTTTACGAATAAATGCCAGCGGAATTGTAACTGCTCGTTATAATCGAATAAGTGAATATAAAGATTCTGATAAATTTACCACAACAATGGATATTATTGCCGGTGTACAAGTAAAAGAACCTCGCAGTAAAATTCAATTAAATGCCAATATTAAACTGTATGGAAAACAAGATTTTTTCCGTTTTGATGGCAAAGATGTGAAAAAAGCGAATTTGGAGCCTTATGAAATGTTAAATGTTTCGGTTAATCGCCGTTTCCTAAAAAACAGATTAAATGTTACCATTGGTGCTAAGAATCTGTTAAATGTAAAAGATGTGAAGATGAATGGAGTTCCATCTTCCGGAGGCGGAGGACATGGTGCTAGCGATAGAGAATCTATAGCTTTCGGAACCAGTTACTTTGCAAAAGTAAGTTTTAAATTTTCAAGATAATCAAATAATTAATTAAAAACAGAAACAAAATGAAAAAGTTAATGATTTTATTGGCTGCAGTGGTGTTAATGGCATCATGTAGCGACGACGACGACAAGATTACGCCTAAAGATTATGGCATGAAAACCTTTGCTGCTGACATGAAGTATGAGAAACAAGGTTCGGGAATGGCAAAAGATTTCAACTGTAAACAACAAACCTTTTTTAAATTCGGACAAGCCGATGCCGTTTTTATTGGAAAGCATGGAACCGATACTTGGACAAGATTTGATTTACTACCCAAAGTTCCTAAATCAATGGGAAGCAATGAATTAATTGATAACCCTTTGTACAATTTAGAAACTACAAAAGTACAAGATTGGGATATGGTATTTACTCAATATGTTGGAGATGCTTACGGTGGACGTGGACCTCAAGGTGCAATTATGCCCTATTTTTTAGCGGGAGTTTTAATTAATCCGAACAATGTTAAAGTAGGTTTGGTTGTGGAAGATGAAAAAAAACCGGTTACTGAATTAGCACAGGCTTTTGCCGATTTAAAATTAGCCGATGTAGCAACCATTGAATACAAAAACAATGTAGATGCCATAGGAACAAAATTTAGATCCATGAAAGGAATGGGAAACTACGTACCTAATTTACACGTTTTCTTTATTGTAAAAAGAAATAATGGCGATATTTATAAATTACGTTTTATCGGTTTCTGGGATGGAGCAGAAAAGAAAAATAAAGTATTCAAATGCGAATATGCTCTAATGAAATAAAATGTTAGTAATTTAATTTAGATAAATAGGGGAAGTCTTTATGGCTTCCCTTTATTTTTTTTATTTTGTACCGGTTATAATACCATTTGCAACCCAAATTTAACCAATTAAAAAGTTCTATTTTCTTTTGGGTAAAATTGGTATAAATAATTAGAGCTATTTTTGCATCAATTACCCCTCTTTTTCTATCTGTTAGAGCAACTTTTCGATAATTTATCGAAAAATTGCCATACTGTAAGCCAAATTTCCCATATCGCAAGCCAATTTTTCGATATTTCATGGCAATTTTCCGATATAGAGAGCCAAATTTTCGATACTTTAAGCCAAATTTTGGGTGTTTGTACCCAAATTTTCGATATTGTGACCCAATTTTGCCATATGGTATGCCAAATTTTGGATAGTGCACCCTATCGGTTTTGTAAAATAGAACAACATTAAAATATTAAAAAATAGATGGTTATAGGAAAAACAACTAAAATGAAGAACCTCAGGGGATTTGAAAATCCCCTGAGGTCTATTTTATTCACTTTTAGGACACTCTTTTCCTGTGGTCGTGTAATGCTAGCATTCTTAAAGTGTAGAAACCTTCCTGCAGTCGTGTAACGGTTTTCCCCGAAAAAGATTTAAAGCGTATTTTAAAATATTAAGGGCTGTTCGAAAAAACTCGAACAGCCCTTTAATTAATATTAACATATCTTTTAATTCTCTATGAAAAATCACAGAAAGAAAGATATATTGTTATGTTATTCTTCTACAATAACAAAATTTTTCCATTGGTCGGCAGCTTCATAAGCTGCTTTTGAACCTTTAGGAACATGTAATGTAACGTCCCTTCCTTCAGCTAAGTTTGCAAATACATCTGCATCTAATTGAGGCGGATTTACTGCATCACAAGTTATATCTGTTACGTCCCAAATTTCTGCAAAAGCTCTCTCTTTAATTGTTTTTACAGATGCCGGAATATGTATTCTTTTCGAGAAATGACAATCGCTGAAAGCTAATTTACCTATATAAACTAATTTTTCGCTAAGTATTATATCATCAACATAATTACAGTGATAAAAAGCAGATTCTCCTATGCGAGTAATGTTTTTTCCCATTTTTAGCGTAGTTAATGCCTCACAATCATGGAAAGCAAAATCAGGAATTTCAGTAAGCTTATCATTTAATTCCAAATGAGCTAAACTGCTGTTGTTGGCAAAAGCACTATTACCTATTTTTTCAACATTAGCAGGCAAAGTAAGAGAAGTAAGTTGTGTTTGACTAAAAGCATTTTCCCCTATATAAGTTACTGCATCAGGTATTTTTACAGAAAATATAAATGTTCCCACAAAAGTTCTATCTTCTATTCTTGTAACACCCTCGGGTATAATAATTTCCATCAAATTCTGACAGTAATAAAAGGCTTCCTTATCAATAGCAGTAACCGTAGAAGGAATGGTATAACTGTAATCGGTCTTACCTTTAGGATACTGTATCAATCTAGTTTTATCTTTACTGAATAACACTCCATTTTCCGCAATAAAATCTGCCGAAGCATTATCAACATTAATCTCATTTAAATTACCACAATTTGAGAATACTCCGTATCCTATTTTATTTAAAGATGCAGGAAGTGTTATTTTCGAAATAGGAACTCTTGAAAATGCTCTATCTCCTATTTCTGTAAGCGTATTTGGTAATGTTATAGATGATAACGATTCACAAAATTCAAATGCAAGATTTCCTATAGAAATCAATTTCTCAGGGAATTCTATTTCAGGTAATCTCAAACACATATCAAAAGCTCCATTTCCAATATGTGTTATATTAGATGATAATTTTACATTGTTTAGGCTTCCGCATAATGCAAATGCTTCTTCTCCAATACTGGTAACGTTGTCCCCCATAGAAACAGAAATCAAATCAACACAGCTTTTAAATACCCTGTCCCCTATTTTCTTTACAGATTTAGGAATATCAACATGTCCATTTTTAGGAAGTTTTGTACAATCCCAACTTATAAGTACACCATCTTGAATAACCACTCCGTCTGGAATATTTTCAATAACTTCTATTGCTATATCCATTGTCTGCGAAGGAGTTTTAGTATCGGTTACCTTAATGGTAGTTGTTCCGACATTTTCTTTTGTTGTAATAGTTATGGTTTTGTCTTTGATACTTGCCATAGCAATATCTTCGTTTTCAGAACTTACCGAATAGATACTTTTTCCGGTAATTTCTACAGTTAGACTATTTCCTATCAATATTTTAGCAGCATCAGTAGATAGCGTAAACATAGGATGTGGGATAACTTTTACTTGAATTTCTGCTGTAAGCGAAGCATCTTTAGTATCGGTTACTTTTATTGTTGCAGTACCTGCTTTTTCTTTTGCTTGGATAATTATAGTTTGAGCAGTAATACTAGCGGTTGCAATCTCGCTGTTACTAGAACTTACCGAATAAGTACTTTTACCAGTAATTTCCACGTCAAAACTATCTTCTATCGTTATTTCGGCAGAAGTCGCAGAAAGCAAGAACATAGGATCTTCCTTAACGATTACGTTTATTGTTGCTGTTCGCGAAGGGTCTTGCGTATCAATTACTTTTATATCAGCTGTTCCCGGATGTTTTTGGGCTGTGATAGTTATGGTTTTACCTTGAATACTAGCTACAGCAATATCATTATTATTGGAACTTACCGAATAGGTACTGCTACCGGTAATTTCCACCTTTGAAGTTTTCTCCGCAATAATTTCTACCGAGTTTAGAGAAAGCGTAAACATCGGTTCCTCAATAGGATCTTTTTTACAGCCATATGAGGCTAAAAGGCATATTAATGTAAATACCATTAATATGCGAGAAAAATTTACTTTCATGTTGTTTGTTTTTTTTTAATTAAATTCGTTCTAATAATTTTACGGGTGCAAATTTCTTTTTTTCAAAAAATACACACAATCGCTAAAAATAGTTATTTTAAATAAAGAGCTTCATCAAATATGATGAACATAAATAAACAAAAACTCATCCTGTTCATTTTTAAATACATATCTACTCCTATTTCAAAATAGGAATAAACTCCAAAAAATACCTACTTTTATTATGTTTTGTTTATTACAAGAAAAGCTGTTCTTATAAGAACAGCTTTTCTTTCTATTTTAAAATCTCACAGAGCATCCCAAAAACAGGGAATTATCTACATTATCTTCAGTAGAGATTTTATATGCAATATTAATATTTAACTTTTTAAGATTACAGCCTAAACCTACAGTTACATGGCTATTTTCTTCCTCAAAATGGTATCCGGTTCTTACATTAAACGCTTTAATTACCTGATATTCGACTCCTACCCCTCCGGCTAATTCGGTTGCATCAGATGGAAGAATAAAGTAACGCGTTGTCCAAGCCAAATTGAAACGATGATTTTCAATTAAGTCAAAACCAAAAGAACCTCCTAATCCAACCGATGTGGGTTGCTCGTATTCTTTTTCATCATCATATTTTAATAAACCTCCTAAGTCGTAAAAACCTAAACCAATAGTATAATCTATCTCTTTAAATTTGTCGCGAAAATAAATACCCCCGCTTGCACTACCGGCAGTTGCTGTTTTTCCAATGTATGATTGAATAAAAGTTCCGGTTACATAAGCTGAAAACTTATCACTTAAAATACGAGAATAACTTAGATCTATCGAATAATCATACGGTTTAATAGTGTTTCCGGATATTCCCTCTTCATCCACACTAATGGTTTCCAAACCGTATAAAGTACGAAAACCTACCATAAATGCTTGTTTTCCATATTTATATCCAACCGATGCCGCATGATAAAAAACACGATCGTCTTCTGTTTTGGGAAGTAATCCCAAAGTATAAGACCCATAAAAACGGTTGGCTCTATTTTGTAAAAACGATGTTGGGTTCGTATAGATATACATATCGGTTGCTTCTCCCATGGCAGCATCACCCATTGCTCCTGTTCGTGCATCCGCATTTGCCCGTAAAAAATACAAACTACCTCCTTGTTGAGCAAAAACTGTTGCTCCACATACCATTAAAGCTATTATCAATAATATTTTTTTCATATGTTTATTTTTTGTAGCCGTTGGCTTTAAATTATTAGCCTTTGACTTGGTTTAACCACAAAGAACACAAAATTCACAAAAAAGTGACTCAACTTTGGTCTTCAGACTTCCGACCAAAAACCTATCGTTGTGTATCTAAAACTTTAGTCCTGTGCGTTTCTTTATTTTTAATATTTAACAAAAGATTGTTTAAAGGTTTTACCATTGGCTTCTGCATAAAGCACATAGGCTCCTGCCGATAAGTTGCTTAAATTTAAAACAACCAATCGATTGTCATTCGTAACGGTAACTTCTTTTTCAAAAACCGAAGCTCCTGTTGTTGAGCGAACAGTTAATTTTGCTTTGTTTACATCGTTGCTCAAACGAACATTTAACATTTTATCTACCGGAATAGGATATGCAACATATACAATGTTATCGTTTACAACTTGTACTGTTATAGTTGCGTATGTAGTTGCTCCGGCCTCATCTGTTACTGTAACATCAATAGCTCCCAAACCTAGTTTTAAAGGATTAATTGTAAGCATATCTCCTTTTACTTCAACTCCTAAAATAGAACCATTTAACGATTTTGCAGTATAAGTTAGTTTTGTTTCTTCCGGATCTTGAAAGAAATCAGATAAATTAATGCTATAAATTTTTCCCTGAGGAGTATATACTTTTTCCAACGGTTTTACCATTATTGGAGCTTGATTTTGATAATACTCAAAAGGAATTCTTATTTCAGCCTTAGCTCCAAATATATCTTTAACAATAACCTTAAGTTTATATCTTCCAAAAGGTTCTATGGCTCTAAATTCCAAATTAATTGTATTTTGTCCTTTCTTATAAATTACTCCTTTCTGGTATCCTTCTATTTCACAAGTCCAGTCTTGATTATCCGGTTCATCTACAATTAATTTTAAAGAAACAACCTGTTTTCCTGTTAATTTTATTGGAGAATTATCTTCTCTTTTAATTATCGGAGCGTGGTTTTCTTTAGTTTTACCTTCAGCAAAATCTGCTTGAGAGGTTAATCCCCAGCGATCAACAGCATCAATAGCAAAATAATATTGAGTATTTAAAGGTAAATTTTCTACCACATAAGTTATTGTTTCTCCTTCTTCATAGCCTGCGGCACTTATTTTTATAAAATCCGCAGTTTTATAATTGCTTTCATTTAAAACTTCTTCTGAATAGTATAATCTGTAAAAATCAGGTACTACATCATCTTCGTCTCCAACGGCTTTCCAATTAATTTCCATAGATGTAAAATCAGGAACTACCGAAATAAAAGTAGGATTTTCAGGCTTCTTATCATCATTAGTAGCTAATACACGGAACGCATCGATATAACCAACACCTAACTTTCCTTTATAATCAGGGTTTTCTTCATCGATATCTTTAGGTCTTAATCCGGTTAACAAACGCTTGCGTAAATCTTCATTGGTAAATCCGGGTCCTCCGAATTTTGAAGTAATAAGTGCAGCAATACCCGAAACGTGAGGACATGCCATTGATGTTCCTTGCATATAACCATATTTATTACCTGGTAATGTACTCAACACTTCCCCTTTGGGGAAATTTAAATCTCCTCCCGGAGCTGTAATATCCACCCAATTTCCATAAGTGGAATAGTATGCTTTTTTAAAGTTTGGAGCCATAGATGCAACAGCCACAGTTGCTTCGTAAGCAGAAGGATAAGATAAGAAATCTCTATCGTCATTACCTGCCGCAAAAATAACAACTCCTCCCTTCATTGGAGAATCTGCCAACTGGTTTCCGTTATTATCACAACCGGCATACTTTATAAAGTAGTCGATAGCCTCCCTTTCAGAAGCAGGTAGATAGCCGGGACCGGGAAAAGGATATCCCCAAGAATTTTGACTGATAACAGCACCATTGTCAGCACCATATTTAAGAGCAGCCGGAGTATCTCCTCCCTGTGCATCTTCAAATATTTGTGCACTAATCATACGTATTCCGCTGTTGGGAGTGCCATCGCCACCGGCAACACCACAAACCCCTATTCCATTGTTGTTTCGAGCGGCAACAGTTCCGGCAACGTGTGTTCCGTGTTCAATAGCTGTTATATTGCCTGAACCGGAAACAAAATTGTAGCCGTATATATCATCGATATAGCCGTTTCCGTCATCATCAAAACCTGTCATTCCGTTCAACTCTGCGGTGTTAATGTGCATGTTATCTTTTAAATCTTCATGATTGTAATCTATACCTCCATCAACCACGCAAACAATTACATTGGGCTTTCCTATTTCCCTTTTCCATGCTTCAAATAGATTGATGTCCGCTCCTTTTTTTGAGTTCCCAAAAGCACCGGTATTGTTATAATGCCATTGATCGCTCAATTTAGGATCATCAAAAGGAAGTCCCTCTTCTTCGGTAGGAGCAATAAATGGATTTGGATTAAACAAAGGAGCTTCTACTGCTTTATTACTTGAAATTTTTGGGATTAATACGCTTTCAACAATTTCAACACCCGAAATTTGTTCTGCTTTAGACAAAGCAGTACTAACGGGAATGTTTTTATCGAAATTTACTTTATACCAAAGATGTAAACCTTCTTTACGTGTTCTCTCTTCGAATTTTCCGGCGTATGGAAAAAGACGCTTCATATTGTTGGCATTAATGCTATTTAAAAAGACATTTAGCTGAGACACGTTGGATTGTACTATTCCTTGTGGCTTGGTGATGGATATATTATCACCAATAGATTTTGATAATTTTATTCTCATTTCGCCCTTTTGAATATGAGACATATTATCAGAGGAAACATACAATGATTTGGCTTCTCTATTTTGATTATTGTTAGGACTGTTTAGCTCTAATTCGTCAGCATCACAAGCTGCAAAAAGAGCAAGAATGATAAAATAGAAGATATAATTTCTTTTCATTATAATTATTTTTATTTTATTTATATTTAAAATTCTACATATATGGTATATATTATCTCAAAGGATTTGATAACAAACGAATTACCGGCTGTTTTGAGGGGATATTTTGAAATAGTTTTTCTACATCACAAGCATTAGAACTACCAACGATTGATTGATACAAGTGTAGGTCAAGTACAGGATTCTCAAAAACACTGTATTTTGCATGTGCTACAGTTAAACTTAAACCTTTTGTTCTATTTGCAAAACCATAAGTTCCCTCTTGATATTTTACAAATTCAAAACCTTCTCTTTGACAAAGTGCTTTAAATTCGTTGGTAAGTCTCATTGTTCCATCACCTGCCTTAAAGAATACAAGCTCTACTTTTTCAAAATACTTTGCAGTTTCTAATAGTCCGGGATTGCTTTTGTCTTCGTGATATACCCAGTAACCACGAGCTATAGGTTTTTCCTCATCTTCATCTGTCACATCATAAAACAAGAAATCATAAGATTTACCTGGAGCGTTGATAATAGTATATTCGTCATTTGATATACCTTTATTATCCGCTTCGTAAGTATCAATTTTATCTTTTTTTGCTCCCCATTCTATAAATCCGTAAGGAAATTCCTTAAATGTAGGATATGCCTTGTCTTGTGAAGGAGTGTATACATAATGCACATATCCCTCATCTGTGTTAATTGTTGCTTCTAACTCTTTTTCTATATTTCCGTAAAGTAAGTTGCTTTTTTTCTCATAGCCATTTTTGATTAAATATTTTTCAAATTCGGCAAGTTCTTTTTTTAGCAATTCTTTATCAGCAAAAGTTACCATCTGCGATAGCGAGTTACCTGGAAGAACGTAACGAACTTCAGGAAATAAGGCACTTCGAGTTCTGAAATCCCAAAGAGAAGTATTGTTATTTCCATCAGGTTGTCTTATAAGAAGACTTTTACGAGCCATTTCAAAATCAAGCATCATATTAGCATCACTTCCTACCTCATCAAAAGGCATCAAAAAGAATAAAATACCTTTTTGAGTAACCAACAGTTCTTTGTTTTTATCACCGGCCGTAATAAATATTTTAGCAACACGTTCTGCTCTTTCCGTATTCTTTGTATAGCTGATATGTAATTCTTCTTTGCGTTTTTTTAGATTCAATGTTAACCAATCTACATCTGTTGTTGCCGTCCACTCCTTATCATTAGTAACAACATCAACAACTGCAGTTCCTGCATACTGTTCTAAAACAACAGTATCATCAGATAAAACAATATCTCCGGGAACTCCTTCTTGAGTCACTCCAATAGTTGTATTGGTACTTCCGGCTATAACTAGAATTTGTCCTTTACGCGGAGCTACAGTTTCGTTTTTAGTTGCTTTAATTTTTAAAATACTGCCATCACAACTAACTTCCAGCCAATTGTCCAAACTAAATGCAGACCAATCATTCTGATTTGTGGTTACGACAACATTTGCTTCTGTTGCATCTTTTTTTATAACGACACTGTTTTTCGATAAACTTAATGAAGCCATTTCCGGTTCATCATCAGAACATGATGTTATCAACAATAATCCTGCTATTGATAGCATCAGCAATAAAACTTTATTCATTTAATGTAAATTTTATAAGTTAAATATTGAAAAATTTCGGGGGACAAATGTATAGAAAAAAAGATATAAAAAATAAAATGGCTTATTTTTTTTCAGACAGCATAAAAATAACACGTAACACACACATAAACAGTATACTATAAATATCTATCTCTATATATCCCCTGTTAAAACCCCTAAAAAAAAGAACAATTTTACAATACGTACTCTTATCGGATTTAATACAAATACAACATATAAAAAGCATAAGCAACCATCGCTATTTTTATTTTGTTAAATAGATTATGTTTACCAATACACGTAATATTATTACTCTTTTATGGGAGAATATATGATATTTCCACACTGCTTTTAATTGTTTATTTTTAACTTTTAAATTCTACTTACAGGCAAAATAGGCATCCTATTTTCTTGTTATTCTTCTGGAAATTATATCTATAGAACAGAATTTTAAAAGAGTTGAATAAAAATTATCTGTTTTAGCTTTTCCCTCTAATTTTTGACATTGCAATATTAACGCACCTACTCCTCTATAATATGTTAAATACAGAAGAGACGTATTTTAACGACAACACCCTCATAAATAATGATTATAAGCCTTTAAAATACTAATGTTTAGTGATTGCCGTAAAAAACATTAGGATTTAAATTTGTGCCTTCTTAAATATATATTATATACAAATAAAAAAACTAAATTTTTATACTTAATTGAAAACAAAACTATGCAATATAGATTTCCTTTCTTATCTGCCTACTGGTTACTGTCTCAATTACTTTTGACAGATAACAAAAGTGTTATTTTATAGAACAAATAAAAATATCATTAGTATATCTACACTTAAGTCTAAAGTCTATTAAATGAAAAAACAGCAAGTTTTCAGAAGAAATAAAAATAATATAGAACAGATTTCGACATAAGTCCCTTATTTAAAGCAAACTTTAACTTTTCAAAATAAATTAATAACTAAATTAAAAATTCAGAACAACATGAAAAAATTAATGATTTTATTAACCGTAGCGATATTAATAGCATCATGCGACGATGACAAAAAAATTATTCCTACTCCTAAAAAAGATTACGGAATGAAAACCTACTCTGCGGACTTAAAACGTGAAAAAACCGACGGAATGCCAACTTATTTTAATTGTAAGCAGCAAACGTTCTTTAAGTTCGGAAAAGAAACTGCTGTTGCTATTGGAGAACACGGAAAAACTTCTTGGACAACATTCGATTTACGTAAAAAAATTCCGGCAGAACAAGGAAGCGAAAAAATGATAGATAATCCTAATTACAACTACAAGTCAAATGTAAAAGATTGGGATATGGTGTTTACGCAATACATAATTTCCGGAAGCATGGGACCCGGACAACCAATAATGAATGTATATCCTGCTGGAGTATTATTGAATGCTGAAGGGGTGACAGAGGGATTTGCAAAGTACACAGATTCAACAAAAGAGGACGATATTGCAAAAGCATTTGCCGATTTAAAATCAATTGATCTTAAAAATGTAAAATTTTACGAAAATACCGCAAAAGCCATAGGTTCTAACTGGAAAAAAGGAGTAGGTATGCCTCCGGTATATCAGGTAAAAACAAACCTGTTCTTCTTTATAAAACAAATCGAAACCGGAGATATTTATAAATTACGTTTTGTAGGCTGCTACGGTAAAACTCACGATGATTATGTGTTTAAGTGCGAATATGCTCTAATGAAATAAAATATTAGTAATCTAATTTAGATTAATAGGGATAGGTCTCTTCGGCTTATCCCGTTTTCTGTTTTCAAATAGGATATTCAAAAAAAGATTCTATAAATGAATAAATTAGGCAAGATAAGTCGTTGGATACATAAATATTTTGGATTGGCATTTATCCTATTTCTCTTGTGGATGAGCATAACAGGTATTGTATTAAACCACCCCGAACTATTGCGTGGTGTATCAGTTTCCGCTAAAATATTGCCAAAATCTTACCAGCCTAATAATTGGAACAGAAGTTGTTTAAAAGGCGTTATTCCTATCCGAAATAATTCCGACAGCCTTTTTATTTACGGGCGACAAGGCATCTATTCTACCACCGATAAAGGCAAAACATTTCAGCCTTTTATGCAAGGCGACTTCCCCAAATCAGCTTGGAGAAAAAGAACCAACCACCTTATAAAAAAGAATGATACACTGATAGCAGCCACCAACAATGGTTTGTATATATGTAATATTGCCACAGGTAAATGGCAAAAAAACAGTAACATTACCACAAAAGAAATTTTAAAAATTATTTCGGTAGAAAACCAATTAATTGCAGTTACCAAATCCGATTTATGGATAAGTTCTACCAATAATTTACAAACTTTTAAACAGTGGATTCCTCAACAGAAAACACACAATAAAACCGTATCGTTAGTTAAACTGTTTTTCACCCTTCACGATGGCAGTATATTCGGTTTGCCCGGAAAAATACTATGGGATATTGCCGGAATTGTGTTGATTTTTCTATGTATATCGGCATTTTATATTTGGTACTATCCTAAAAAGTGGAAACGACAAAAAAAACAGCAAAAGAAATCAACAGCTAAACAGGACAAAAATAGATTCAAGGTCCTATTTAAATACCATAAAAAATTGGGTTGGTACTTTGCCATCATACTAGTTATTATTGTATTTACAGGAACATTTATGCGTCCGCCGTTGATTATTGCACTGGCAAACGGCGAAATTCCGGCTAAATATTATCCCGAACAGGAAAATCCTTGGGAGCATAATATCCGTAATGCTTTTTACGACACAGCTAACCATCGCATTGTTATGGATTGCAACGACGGAACTTGGGTTGGAACTATCAACCGCAACATTCCTTTTAAAGAATTGAATGTCAGTTTACCTATTTTTGCAATGGGAGCAACGGTCTTTCGCGAAGAACAACCTAATGTGTGGTTAATTGGGTCATTTGGCGGACTGTTCCGCTATTATAGCGAAAATAATAAAATAAAATCGGTACTAAAGGTAAAACCCCAGAAAATGCGTGAACAACCGGCATCGGTTATGGTAACCGCTTTTGTCAATTGGAACGACACGACCAGTTATGTGTTCGGACATTACAAAGGCTTATGCAACTTAAAAGGAAAACCACAAACCGAAATAAAAATGCCGCAAACAATGGTCAATAGTGCCAAAATCCCATTATGGAATTTCTTTTTTGAAATTCATAATGCACGAATATTTAAAGCATTTATTGGGAGTTGGTACATTTTAATTATACCTTTGGGAGGTTTGCTATGTTTACTAATTTTGTTATCGGGAATATACGATTACCTGAAGAAGAAAAAATAATAATACGTTAATTTAATAGTTGTAATATAAAACAAAAGTCAAAAGCCTAACACTTAAAAAAACAAACAAAATATGAAAAAGAAAATCACATTCAAAAAAGTAATTCTATTACTGTTGATAGCTGTGTTACTATTCGGAGCATATACAGCTTATAACAGTTACCTTGCACCAACCAAAGTGGGTTTAATTAATTATCCCGATTTTCTGTGTGCCAAAATCTCAAAATCGAACAAGAATAGTTTTATCACAGTAGATAACTTAAAAGTAGATAGTCTGCCTGCAAACCTCGATAGTTACGATATGCTGCTGGTATTCGGAATGGGGCTTCGTTTACCTGCTTCCGAAGAGCAAAAAATAAGAGACGCTGCTAAGAAAGGTGTTTCCATGTATTTGCAAGCATCTACCAATCCTCGTTTACAATTAACTAATCTTGAAGGAGAGATATTAGACAATATTGATGATTATCTCGGTAATGGAGGGCGTAAAAACTACAAAAACATGCTGAATTATATTCGTGTGAAAGTAGATGGCAAAACATTTAAAACCGATGCTATTATTGCTCCAAAACCAATTCCTGCAGATGTGCTTTTTTATATCGATGAGGAAGCTGTCTTTCCAAAAGTAGAAGATTTTGAAGCCTATTGTACAAAAAATAATATGCACAAAAAGGGTCAAGACAATGTGGTGCTTTTCACCAGTGTTCCCGGACCTTTTAATGCCAACCGCGAACATTTAAACAGTTTAATTCAAGAACTGCAAAATCGAAACCTAAACGTCTATCCTATCGCCGGATTTAAAGGACGTATTGACTATATGCAAAAAATTAAACCAAAATTAATTGTATATATGCCACACGGCAGATTATCGCTGGGCGGTTCGCCAAAAGCAATGGAAAATTGGCTTAAAAAACAGAATATCCCTGTATTGTGTCCTGTCACCGTTTATGAAGAGTACGATAAATGGTTAAAAGATAAAATGGGATTATTTGGACGTATGCTAAGTCAGAGTGTTACCATGCCCGAATTCGATGGAGGTATTGTTCCTTACGCAGTGTTTGCCCAAGAGAAAGATGAAAACGGATTGTTGCTGTTTAAAGCTATTCCCGATAGATTAAAAAAGTTTGGCGACATCGTAAAAAACTATTTAGCTCTACCCAAAAAGAAAAATGCCGATAAAAAAATCGCTATTGTCTATTTTAAAGGTCCCGGTAAAAATGCACTTGTGGCCGCCAATTTAGAAGTGCTTCCATCGTTGCACAACACTTTACTGCAATTACAAAAAGAAGGTTATAACTTGGGCGATTTACCTAAAGATTTCAAAAGCTTTAAGGCTCGTGTAATGTCCGAAGGACCTGTGTTAGGTCCTTATGCTGTTGGTGCTTTCGAAAAATATTTAAAATCGGGAAAGCCCGAATTGGTTCCTGCAGAAACCTATAATCAATGGCGTAAAGAAACTCTTCCCCAAGAGTTAATTAACGATATGGACACACGCTATGGCAAAGCTCCCGGTGCTTATATGGGCGTATCGAGAGATGCTAAAGATTACTTGGCTGTCGCTAGAGTAAAATTCGGAAATGTGGTAGTTTTACCGCAGCCGCTTCCGGGTATCGGCGACAACGAATTTGCGTTGGTTCATGGTGCAAAAGTTGCTCCTCCTCACCCTTATGTAGGTGCTTATTTATGGATACAAAAAGGTTTTAAAGCCGATGCAATTTTCCACTTCGGAACACACGGAAGTTTGGAGTTTACTCCCGGAAAACAAATTGCTCTTTCGCAATACGATTGGACTGATCCATTAATTGGAACAACACCCCATTTCTATGTTTACACCATTAGTAATGTGGGCGAGGGAATGATTGCCAAACGTAGAAGTTATACAGTAACTCAAACCTATTTAACACCTCCATTTATTAAGGCTCAAGCATTTAATAAACGTGCTATTATGCATGAAAAATTGCATAAATACGAGCAAGCAAAAGGAGCGTTAAAAACTCAATATGCTTTATCTATTAAAAAACTTGCAGTAAAAGAAGGCATTCATAAGGACCTTGATTTAGACAGCATCTTGACCAAACCTTACAATGAAGAAGAGATGCTGAAATTGGCAAATTATATCGAAGAGGTAGAGCACGAGAAAGTAACCGGCGGTTTATATACTATGGGTGTGCCTTATTCTCCAAAACATTTGAGCGAAACCATGCAGTTGATGATGATTGATGCACTGGCATACAGTTTAGCCGATATTGATGTGATAAAAGGTAAAATCACTCGCAAACAAATGGAAAATAAACATTTCTTCAATAATAGATATACCGAGCGTTGCGAACCTTATATCCATAAAGTGATGCGAACAAAAAATCCTGATAAGGTATTTGCCGAGTTGGTATCAAAAACCGATTTAAAACGTGCTGCCGATTGGCAAAAGGCAAAAGCAGAACAGAATTCTAAAATGTATGGCCGTCGAGGAATGCAGACACACCAATCTGCAAAAAAGACAGATGAAAAAATTCAATTGCGAGATTTAATTATCAAAGTATCGCCCGATAAAGAGAAGCGTAAATTTATTGAGAAATTAGAATCGAAAAAAGAATACGAAAGAGCATTGTCGCTATTAAATCCGAAAGAGTTTGCACGTGCAGCAAAAATGGCAAAGTTTATTCCTGCCATG
>PDWI01002877.1_pt1 | contig 25317 bp, 18 predicted proteins | sample 1430891 | NCBI WGS metagenome assembly PDWI01 (sample SAMN01162508, study PRJNA174530) | Oral metagenome, whole genome shotgun sequencing project. | biome: Marine environment; feature: Marine mammal; material: Swab sample of the gingival sulcus; isolation source: swab sample of gingival sulcus...
ATATTGAAGCCCATTGTATCGTCAAAGGCGACGGGAAGATGATGAATATTGCAGCAGCTTCTATCCTCGCAAAGACCTATCGTGATGAAGAAATGCTAAGACTTGACAAAGAATTTCCTCAATATGGTTGGGCAAAACACAAGGCTTATCCAACCAAAGCTCATAGAGAAGCTATTCGTAAGTATGGCATTTCTCCCTATCATCGTAAAACGTTTAAGTTATTATGAAAAGATTATTTCTAAGTTTACTTGTGCTTTGTCTTGCTTTTGGACAAGCTGTGGCAGAGCCTAAGATTTACCAAATGGCGGATTACGGCATTATGCCTAATCAAAAAGAGAGTATTGCACCTAAATTAGCTAAGGTTTTGGCTTTGATTAAAGCGGAACAAGAAAGGAATAAGGATAAGGTTAGTCTTGTCTTCCTCAAGGGAACTTATTACTTTGATTCGGCAGATAGCCCTAAAAAGCAAGTTTACATCTCCAACCACGACCAAATGGGTTTACGTCCGATTGGTATGCTGATTGAGGGAATGAAGAACCTTACGATAGAAGGTATGGGTTCAGATTTCATCTGTCGTGGACGAATGCTCCCGATTGCCGTGCTGAATAGTAAGAATATCAAAATCCATCATCTATCTATAGACTTTGAGAATCCACAAATTTCGCAAATAGAGATTATAGAGAATACAGAGCAAGGTATTACTTTCCGTCCTGCTCCGTGGGTAAAGTGGCGAATCAATAAGCAAGGCTACTTTGAAAGCTATGGCGAAGATTGGCAATTAGTTCCCTCTACAGGTATAGCCTTTGATAAGGCAACGAAGCAAATGCTCTACCGAGTGGCAGACTTAGGCTATAGCACTAAGGGGGCAAAAGTCTTGGAAGACGGCACCATCTATGCCCCTCATTGGAAAGACGATCGCCTCAAACCTAGCTCAATTATCGCAATGCGTACCTATGAACGCCCTAATCCTGCGATTTTCTTGGCAGGAAATAAGAACATCAAACTCAATCAAGTAAAGGTACTCTATGCCGAAGGTATGGGCTTGCTTGCTCAAGCGACAAAAGATATTAAGCTCAATGCCTTCTCCGTTTGCCTCAAAGACGGAAGCAAACGCTACTTCACAACGCAGGCAGATGCAACGCATTTCTCAGGCTGTAGTGGTAAGATTAAAGTTAAGAATGCCCTATTTGAGGGAATGATGGACGATGCTATTAACGTACACGGCGTATATCTCAAGTTGCTTAAGCGTTTGGATAATCATCGTCTTGTTGGTCGCTATATGCACCCACAGGCTTGGGGATTTGAATGGGGAAAGAAAGGCGAAAAGGTTCAGTTTATTGCAAGTAAAACTTTTGATCCAATAGCTAAAATCAACACAATCAAAGAGATTAAGCCTTACGGACAAGAAAAACTTGACGGAGCTAAGGAGTTTGTCATCACTTTTAAGCATAAGCTCCCCAAAGAACTAAACGAAAGCACTGCTATCGGCATTGAGAACCTTAGCCGTACGCCTTCGGTTACGTTTAAGCACAACCTCATTCGTCATAATAGAGCTAGAGGAACGCTCTTCAACACCCCTAAGCGAGTACTAGTAGAAAACAATGTTTTTGACCACGTTTCGGGTTCGGCGATACTAGTGAGTACAGATTGCAATATGTGGTTTGAGTCAGGACAAACAAAGAAGCTTATCATTCGCAATAATCAGTTTATTGATGTACTGACAAGTCTGTATCAATTTACAGAAGCTGTAATTTCTATTTATCCACTTATTCCTAAACTAGGAGAACAAAAAGCACCTTTCTATGGCAAGGGTAGAGACGGCATCTTGATTGAGGATAATGTCTTTATGACTTTTGATACACCTTTGCTATTCGCTCGCAGTACCAAGGGCATTCTTTGGCGAAACAATAAGCTTATTCCAACGAAGTCTTTCGCTAAGTATCATCACAATCAAAAGAAGTTTAAGTTTGAAACTTGCCAGCAGGTAACAATCAAAGAGTAGGTATTAAGCATACATTTCTCTATTATATATACTACAGGCTCGCAGGTAATTGCGAGCCTGTCATCGTCTATAAAATTTCTTTAACCATACGTTCATTTTGCTCAAAGCTCCATTGGACATGAAAAACTCTCCCATCAACTGTATCTAAAAGTAAAAAAGTCCAATTATTATTAGTTTCATAGAGTTTAAAACGTCCGACTTTATTACTATAAGATAATTTCTCAGAATTTAAAGGATATATAAACTCAGTCTTATCTTTAAGAGACCATTGAATTAAAACCATTGTTCCATCTGCAGTATTAAGACGAATAAAGTTATGGATATTTTTAGTTGGATATAACTCATATAGTTTATCATTTGATTTTATTTCTTGCTTGACAGGATTTTTCCCTTGAGCACAGGCTGTATTGTTAGTTAAACAAAAGCTAAAAAATAGAAACATAAACAATGTCAACTTCTTCATACGTTAAATGTATTTGTTTGCTCTTTCCCCAAAGAGCGAAAAACTTAAAAAAAAAGAAGCGTGGGTGAGTATGCTGAAGCATAACGCTTCCTCGAAATATGGTTGCTTACAAGAGCAAAATTATAAATTCTTGGTTAATTTTCAAATACTTTTTAGCGTTTTAATGTGTCAAATTAGTCTGATTTTAGGCTTAAATCTGTTCTAAATAGCACAAATGAGAACTCGATGTCTTGTGTGTTTTTAACTTATTGTTTATCAGTCTTATATGGGCGTTCCTTTTAAGTCCGAAAAACTTTCCCATAAACTCAAATGAGTTTAGCGCTAAGTTCAAAAAAGTTTATGGGAAAACTCTTGAGACTTTACCGCTAAACTTTTTCCCCTTACTTAAATGACGTAAATCGGAACAGATTCGCCCTCTCTGAAAGTGCTACAAATTAGCAGAAAAATGCTTACCTTTGATAATTATAGAATAGGGGGAGAGCTTAGCGGAGATTAAGAGAAAATTGTACCTTTGTCTCAGGTAGCTCTATCACTTAATTAAGGACATAAATTTAGAAAAGATACAATGAGTAAATTCAAAATAATTAGCCTTCTGATAGGTTTTAGTATCAGTTTGTTATTTAGTTCCTGTACTTCTACAGTAGCAGGCGGTTTGGTTGGTGCAACGGGTAAGCCTGGTGAAGTAATGTTGGTTTTAGATAAAGAGTATTATGACACCTTTGCGGGCTCTCAGATCGTGCATGTTTTAGAAGCTTCAGCTCCTGCTTTGCCACAAGACGAGCCAATGTTTCGCCTTAGTCGTGTTAATACTGAGGGATTTAAAAGCTTCCTTAAGCTGGTGCGTAACATTGTAATTGTGAATGTTGATGAGAAACGTTTTACTGAGACTAAGCTTAAATATAATTATGATGATTGGGCTAGAGGGCAGCTTGTTGTGCGTATCAACACGCCTTCAATGGAGAGCCTATCCCAATTTTTAGTTGCTAATGAATCTATTCTCGTTAATCTATTGCTTAGGCACGAGCTTTATCGCTTTGCAGACTTCTTAGAAGGCAATTATAGTTCTCGTGCAAGTCATTTAACGGATAGCCTTTTCTCTTATAAAATCAACGTTCCACGCGATATTATTCATCAAAAGGTTGGAGATAACTTCCTGTGGATGAGTAATACTTTAATGCGAGGTAGACACGATTTGCTAGTCTATAGTTATCCTTATACGAGTGTTAAGGATTTAGAACTGAAACGAATGGTGCAAGTACGTGATTCTGTACTTAAAGCTAATATTGTCGGAGAGTTTGAGGGGACTTACCCTGCTACAGCAGAGCTCCCTGTGCAGTATCGAACAGTTAATCTTAACAATGGTTCTCCTCTAAGAAGTGAAATGAGAGGACTTTGGGAAATGCGTGGAGGCGCTATGATGGGAGGTCCTTTTGTCTCTCAGTCGTTCTTGGATAAGAAGACAAATAGAGTTCTAGTTGTTGAAGGCTTTGTCTATAACCCTAATAAGGATAAACTGAACCTTGTTCGTACGATGGAAGGAGCTTTATATACTTTCCGTCCGTCGGATCAAGTCCTTAAGGCAAAAGATGTATTAAAAACGACGTTTAGTCGAAGCTATTGGTCTGAATAATAAAAATGGAAAAATATAAATTAAGGGTTGCTATTAGCCACGGTGATATCAATAGTATTAACTACGAATTATTGCTTAAGTGCTTTGCTGAACCAGCTATTTTAGAGCTTTTTACTCCTGTTATCTATGGTTCAGTAGAAGCCTATCATTTTTGGCACAAGAAGTTGAATATAGATAGTCCTGCGTGGCATATTGCAGAGCATATAGGTGCAGTCCGAAATGGGGTTGTGAACCTTATTAACTGTGAGGAGCAGAAGCCTATAATAAGTATTGGACAGCCAAAGGAAGAGGCTGGAAAGTTAGCTTATATTGCGCTTGAGCGTGCAGTGAATGATGTCCAGCAGGGACGGGCGCAAGTGCTTGTTACAGCGCCTATCAACAAAGCAACTATGCCTCAGAGTATCTTTCCTTATAAGGGACATACGAAGTACCTAGAGGTTAAAACTGCAGAGGAAGAGGGGCATAGCTTAATGTTGCTTACGGCAAGAGACTGTAGGGTTGCCCTTGCTACAGAACATATTCCTATTTCTGAAGTTAGCAAGCAATTAACGTCTCAGATAATTATTGATAAGGTTAAGACTCTGGAAGCTGGCTTGATACGAGACTTTAAGATTATTAAACCTCGTATCGCAATACTCGGACTAAACCCTCACGCAGGTGATGCAGGACTACTTGGTGCTGAAGAAGAGACGGTTATTAAGCCTGCAATTAAAGCGCTTCGTCAAGATGGTGTGTTAGCTTTTGGACCTTATCCTGCAGATGCTTTCTTCTCTACGGATATGGTTGATACTTTTGATGCTGTTCTTGCAATGTATCACGACCAAGGTTTAGCCCCTTTCAAAGCAATGTATATGAATGAAGGCGTTAATTGTACGCTTGGCTTGTCAATTATTCGTACTTCTCCAGACCACGGAACAGCCTACGATATTGCAGGGAAGGGCATAGCTGAGCCTGCCTCATTACGTGCTGCTATTTATCAAGCAATAGATATGTATCGTTCGCGCCAAGCCCACAAAGAAGCTAATCGTAATCCTCTAAGGAATACTTATTTCAATCGTGGACGTGATGATGAAAAGATTGATTTGACTAAAGAATCTTATGAGTCTTATTAAGTAGGGAACTGATGGCTCAACTTAAGGTTTATACAGCTTCTGCTGGTTCGGGTAAAACGCATAGCTTAACAAAGGAGTATCTAAGCTTAGTCCTCAAAGATAAAAGTGGACTTGCTTTTAAGCATATCCAAGCTGTTACTTTTACTAATAAGGCGACAGAAGAGATGAAGAGCCGAATTCTTGAAGAACTGTATGCTATTAGTCAGTATAGTAAGGGGAAAGGTTCGGCTTTCTTTGATGAGTTGAAAGAAGATTTGGGCTGTAGTGCTCAAGAACTTGAAAGACGAGCTAAGCAGGCGCTTAATGCAATACTCCAAGACTATAGTAGTTTCCGTATCAAAACGATAGACTCTTTCTTTCAAGAGGTTCTAAGAAACTTAGCAAGAGAACTTGGTCTGCAAGGAAATTTCCGTCCACTTCTGGAGACTAAGCAGGTCTTTGAGCAAGCAGTTCTCGGAATCTTAACCGACCTTGATAATCCGAATATCAAGGAAGCTGATAAAAAATCAGTAAAGCTTTTAGTTAAAAACTTAGTACATAGCCTGCTCCAAGAGGGAAAGAGTAGCGACCCTCGCAAAGAAATCAGGAAACTAGTCTCTGAGCTTGCTCAGGAAGATGTGCAACTCTTTCAAGAGGAAGGCAAGCTGATGACATCTGAGGAGTTAGAGAAATACAAAGACTTTTGTAGCAAAGAGAGGGAAAGGCTAATTACTCAGCTTAAAGATATTGCAGCTTATATCGTCAAGAACTTATTTGATTTAGGCTTATTTGATGAAAACTTTGAGAGCGAGCAGGTCAGTAATAGTCGGAAGGGAGGCTTTGCTCCTTTTATTAAACTGTATGAGAGAGACCTCTTTCAGATTGCCAAAGAGCTTGGCAATAATCAGAAGCTAACTCTATTGCCCAAAAATTTTGAAAAAGGGCTTCTTAATAATGAAACTCTGCTCAAGAAAGACTATCGTTATAGGCTTGATGAACTAGTAAGCAGTGGTGTCATTGACAAGATGCAAGAGTATAAAGCTTTGCTTGAAGATGTCGGTTGGGAAAAGAAGCTTATAAGTATCAATCTAATCTTAGATTTTATTGATAGTTATAGCTTTATTTTGAAGATTGATGAGAAGGTCAAAGAGTTTCAGAAGGAAGACAATGTTATTCTTCTGAAAGATACTTCTCGCCTCATCAACCAAATGCTGAAAGATAAGTCTGGTGTTTATTTCCTTTATGAGAAGCTTGGCACGCGTATTCTACACCATATGATTGATGAGTTTCAGGATACTTCTCGCCTTCAGTATGAAAACTTCAAACCATTGCTAGAGGAAAGCCTTGCTAATGATAATATGAGCCTTGTCGTTGGCGACGTGAAGCAGAGTATTTATCGCTTTCGAAATTCGGATAGCTCATTGCTAAGGACGGATATTATTGAGGATTTCGGCTATCAAGTCAATGCGATTAACCTTGCTTCTAATTGGCGAAGTGAGCAGGAAATTGTTGATTTTAATAATGAGCTTTACAGCAAACTTCCTGAGATTGTTTGTGATACTTTTAAGGCGAAGATACCTAGTGAGATAAATAATAGCTTAAGCATTAATCCTGAAATCTTTTTGGATTATTACGCTAAGGCAGAAGTTAAGCAGACTCTTGGACGTAAAGGTAATGGTGGGCTTGTAGTTGTTTATCCTTATGAGGAAGAGAAAGGTAAGAAATCGACCGAAGAAAGTGAAGTGGAAGTTCCAAACGCACCTCCTCCAAACTTTATCGAAGCTATTGCTAATCTCCAAGAGCGAGGTTATAAGCCTTCAGATATTGCGATTCTAGTGAGGAGAAAAAGTGAGGCAGCTTTTATTGCAGAAGCTTTAGGGCAAGCAGAGCAAGCAAAGGATTCTACAAGCTCCATTTCTTATGACTTCGTATCTTCAGAGGCTTTAGAACTTCAAAATGCGCAAAGCATTCAGTTCTTGATAAAAGCTTTGTGCTATATTACCAACCCAAGTTCTAAGCTGTATCGTCTTCAGCTTAGAGAATGTTATCTAGGCTTAAGTCGGAGCAATGAGCAAAGTTTAGCTTTATTCCTTGATGATAATGCTCCAGAGTTTGATGAACTAAGTCGCTTTGGTTATAGAGGACTGTATGAAGCCTTAGAACTAATCTTTGAACGTTATAAAGAGCTTATTCCCCAAAGTGAAGTTGCTTATCAGATTAAGTTTATGGATCTTGCTTTTAATTTCCAACAAAACCAGTCGGCAAATATCTCTGATTTCTTGAAGATGTATGAAGAGCAGGGCGCAAAACAAACGATTATTTCACCTGAAGATGAGCATAAGCTTATCTTGATGACAGCACACAAATCTAAGGGGCTTGGCTTTCCTGTTGTGTTAATTCCTTTTGCATCTTGGAATACTAAACCTCAGAGTAGTGGCTTTATGAATAATATCTTGTGGGAAGATGCTCCTTTTCTTGATGAAGTTGGCATTGAAAAGGGCAAGAAAGTCCCCATAAAATACTCATCTAAGCTTGATAAAAGTCTCTTTTCAAAAGGAATGTATGAGGAGCAAATACGTACGGCTCTTGATGAATTAAACCTTCTTTATGTAGCGACGACTCGTGCGAAGAAGGAGCTACACCTTTGGTATCCAAAAGGAAGTGGGGAGGGCAAGTTATCTAATTGGTTAGAAGCTTATTTCTCTGTAAATAAGAGTTCTTATATTAGCTTTGAGCAAGGAAAGAGCTTCAAAGAACAAGGGATAATTCTACAAAACGAGAATAACTCTGAAAATGGTGCAAGTAGAAACTCTATTGAAATCAAGCAACTGGAGTCTTTTGCGATTAATGAACGTATTGCCATATTGCGTCAGGGCTTGGAACACTTTGACGAAAATAATCCACGTCTTTATGGCAATATGATGCATCATATTTTGTCTAAAATCATTATAATTGAAGATGTTGATGAAGCTGTCGATTCTGCTGTAGCTCAGGGCTTATTAGTCTTGAATGATGCTGATAAGACTAAAATGGCTATTAGGGAGTGGTTGCTCAGTCTTGATGCTTATAAGCGGTGGTTTGACGGTTCTGCTAAAGTTCTTAATGAAAGAGCTATACTAGAGAGGGAAGGAGTGAAGCGTCCTGATCGTGTCCTGATTTATGATGATAAGGTTGAGATTGTTGATTATAAGTTTGGGAAATATACTACTCGCGTTCATCAGAAGTATGAGGAACAGTTAAAAGGCTATAAGGGCTTGCTGCAAGAAATGAATTATAAAGATATTAAGGGATATATTTGGTATGTTAAGGTGGGCTTGATTAAAGAGGTCTAGATATTTCTATATAGTTGTAAAAAGAAAAGGGAGAGCTATAAAAAACTCTCCCTCTTCTTTTATATGACTAAGTAGTAGCCTAGATAAGTCCAGAACTAGCTTTGAACTTAACAGCCTTACGAGCCTTGATTGTAATCTTCTCCTTAGTACGAGGATTAATACCTGTACGTTCAGGTTTATCTACTACAGAGAAAGTACCCAAACCTAGAAGAACTACACGCTCTCCAGCACCTAGTTGTTCCTTTAATACATCAGCAAAAGCATCTACTGCTTTCTGAGCATCTACCTTAGTTAGTCCTGCTTTCGCAGCCACTGCTGCAACAAAATCTTTTTTATGCATAACTGTTTATATTTATAATTAGTAAAAAATTAATACCTTCTATCTATTCAGTGAAAGACCTTGCACAGATTAGTTTTCCCATTTATATAGGCTATCTAAGACACTAGTTACAGGGCTTTCTATCTTCAAAGATACAATAAATCTTGTAATTACAAAGATTCTTATTGAATATTTTCTTAAATAAAGCTCTAAATTCTGTTTTTTTGCTGTTTTTTTGAGTATTTAAGGGCAATATTCAATAAGCTTCGGCTTTAAAAGTCCTTATTTTCTAAGCTATGAACTAAACGGCAATAAGTCTCTGATGAATAGAGCGAGCTGCACGACGTCCATCTCTCATTGCGTGTACGACTGTAGCTCCCCCTCGTGCGACATCTCCTCCAGAAAAAAACATCGGCACTGTAGTAGCTTGTTCTTCATCAACGATGATATTTCCACTTCGTCCTGTATTTAGTTCAGGTAACTGCTCTGGGATTAGTGGGTGAGGGGAGACACCAACGCTAACTACTGCAAGGTCTATCGGTATTGTTTGAATCTTACCTGTTGGTATTGGTTTGCGACGTCCAGAATCATCCGCTTCCCCAAGTTTCATTTCTTCTATATCAACAGAGACTAATTTCCCTTCTTCATTTGCATTGTAAGCAACAGGATTATGAAGTGTCATAAACTTAGCTCCTTCTTCAAGAGCCTCCTCAATTTCTTTGATGTTAGCAGGCATTTCCTCTTGTGAGCGTCGGTAAATCAGCATCGCTTCATCTGCTCCTAGGCGTATGGCTGTACGGATAACGTCCATTGCTGTATTACCTCCTCCAATTACTGCGACCTTTTTCGCCTTAAGAGGGTTTAATACATCTTTAGCGAACTTAGGGTTTGCTAGGTTTGTCTGATAGAGATAGTCTCCCGCAAGCAAAACTCCATCTAAGTCTTCCCCTTTGATGCCCATTCTACGAGAGATTCCTGCGCCTGTAGCTATAAAGAAAGCTTTATAATTATGTTGGGAACGAAGTTCTTCTAGGCTGATATCCCGTCCAATCATTGTTTTTAAGAAGAAATTGACACCGTAGTGCTTGAGACGGCTAACTTCATCGTCAATTACCTCTGCAGGTAGACGAAAACGAGGAATTCCTGTACGCATTACACCTCCAAGGAAATCATTTGCTTCATATACATCTACTTTATAACCCAAAAGAGCCAAGTCGTGTGCTGCAGCAAGACCTGCAGGTCCTGAGCCAATAACAGCAACGCTTTGACCATTGCAGGGTAAAGGCTCTGCTAGACTTTTAATCTCCGAACGGTGTTTGTGTTCATAGTTAGCAACGTAGCGCTCTAATGCGCCAATAGATACAGGGCTTTTCTTTAGGTTTACCTTGTAGGTGCAACCGCCTTCGCATTGTTTATATTGGGCACAAACGCGCGAACAAATAGCTGATAAAGTACTAGACTGCCTAAGTGTTTGCCAAGCTTCTCTTAGATTGCCTCGCTCGATATTTTTGATGAATGATGGGATTTGGATATTTGCAGGACAAGAAGTTACACAACCAGGTGAAGGGCAATCTAAACACCTCTGAGCCTCCCTTAAAGCATCTTCATCAGAGAAACCTAGTTTATCTTCTATATATAGAGAGGAAATATCGGGGTGCCAGTCTCGGGTAGGCATTGAGTTTTGTCCCAAAGCCATACGTTCCTTATTTTTCTTCCCTTTTCTTAGTTCCTGACGCCAAGTTAGCCCTCGGCGCTCTTTTATTTCTGCAACTATATCCATCTGGGAACTATTTTTCCGTTTAATCTTTTAGTTCTCGCTAAGTATAGGTGTATAAACCTATTGGCAAATATATTACTATTATTTAAACTAAGCAAGATAAGGAGGTGGGATAATCAAAATTTCTTAGAAAAAGTTTTTTTAATTACGGTTTGGTGCTTTGGATTTGCTTCTATTTTGTAAATAAATACTCTGTGTTTACATAAAAAACAGGAAAAGCATTTGTTGAGATCGGTAGAGTTTTGCTTTCGTAAGGGCTTAAAATTTCTTTCGATAATTTTTAGAGTTTCTAGCGCTAGAGACTGGAATCTCTTGCGTTGGAAACTTGAGGCTTTTCCGCTAGAGATTATGTTTGTAACTTAATTTCCTTACTTTTGTATAGTTAGAGCTTATATTATCATAAGAATATAGATATGCCTTACATACATTTAATTACAGGAGGAGAGCGCTCAGGGAAAAGTACTTATGCTGAGCAGTTAGCTTTAGCCCAGTCTGATAATCCCATATATGTCGCTACGGCACGTGTTTGGGACGAAGAGTTTCGTGAGCGTATTCGCCGACATCAGGATAGAAGGGGGAAGCAGTGGCAGAATATAGAGGAAGAAAAGTTTCTTTCTCAGCACGATTATACAGGGCGAACGGTCTTGATTGATTGTGTTACGCTCTGGGCTACCAACTTTTTCTTTGATAATGATAATGACTTAGACCTTAGTTTAGACTTATTGAAAACTGAGCTAGACAAGCTCTGCGAGCAAGATGCTTCTTTTATTATTGTTACAAATGAAATAGGAATGGGAGGCGTTTCGCCTAATGCGATACAGAGACGATTCACAGATTTGCAAGGTTGGTTTAACCAATACATCGCGAGCAAAGCAAATAGGGTAACTCTGATGGTCAGTGGATTGCCCCTAGAAGTAAAATAAGTACTTGAAGAGTTAGCTATTGATGAGACCATTTAATATAAAAGCCCTTGATGAACTTTGGCGTCAGAAAGCTATTGATAAAGTCAATAATATCGCTAAGCCTAAGGGGGCATTGGGACAATTAGAAGAATTGGCGATACAAATCTCGATTCTTCAGAAGAGTTTAACTCCTAAGCTTCAGAAGCCTTGTAACATTGTGTTTTGCTCTGATCACGGCATCGTGGAGGAGGGGATTAGTCAAAGCCCTAAGGAAGTAACGTGGCAAGTTGTCTATAATATGTTAAGTGGAGGTGCTGGTATCTCCTTTCTTTGTCGTCAGCACGCGGTTGAATTAATGCTTGTTGATGTTGGTGTAGACTATGATTTTAAGGGTGTTAAAGGTCTATTGGATAGAAAAATTCGTAGAGGGACGCGCAATTATCTCTATGATTATGCCATCACAGAAAAAGAGCTTGAGCAAGCTATAGGTATTGGTGCTGAATGTGTTACGGATATTTTCAATAAAGGTTCTAATGTTGTTAGTTTTGGAGAGATGGGAATTACTAACACCGCCTCTTCTGCAATGTTGATGACGATGCTTACGGATATTCCACTGAAAGACTGCGTTGGACGTGGTAGTGGCTTAGATGATCAAGGCTTGGCTCATAGATATGAAGTCCTTAAAAGAGCAAAAGAAAACTATCAAGGAGATAAGTCTCCTCTTGATGTGCTAAGATATTTTGGTGGTTATGAGATGGTGGCTGTATTTGGTGCTATGCTCCGAGCAGCAGAATTGGGTATGCTAGTTCTGATTGACGGTTTTATTATGACGGCCTGTTTACTCGTTGCAAGCAAACTCTATCCAACAATAATGGAGTATGTTGTCTTTGCTCATCAAGGCGATGAAGCTGGGCATAAGCATTTACTTAGCTATCTTGGAGCAAAGCCTTTGCTTAATTTGGACTTGCGCCTTGGAGAAGGAACGGGAGCGGTCTGTGCTTATCCATTACTTGTTTCTGCTGTAGCAATGATGAATGAGATGGCAAGCTTTGAAGAGGCAAAACTAACTAAATACTTTAATTAAAGGAATGAGAATAGAATTGAAGAAAGAGCTTCGTGCTTTAGTAGCTGCTTTATCGCTTTTTACGCGTTTACCCTTTTGGCGTTTGATGCCTAACCTAAATAAAGAAGACTACAGAGAGGCAATGTCTTACTGGGCATTAGTCGGTTTGCTAACGGGTTCTGTCTTGGCTTTTGCCTATTATTTCTTTCTGCAGGTCTTTACTCCTATGTTGGCAATTCTTTTAGCATTAGCTCTCCGTCTTCTGATGACGGGGGCTTTTCACGAAGATGGGCTAGGGGATTGCTTTGACGGCTTTGGAGCTGGAGGAGGAAAGGAACGTATCCTCTCTATAATGAAAGATAGCCATATCGGAGCTTATGCTGTGCTTGCTTATATCTTTTACGTTTTGATTTATACAAATGTGCTAGCTGTTTTACCTACTAAAATTATCCTTCAAGTTCAGGACGGAATTGTAAACCTAGAGCGTTCAGTATTATTATTGATACCATTGATTATTTTAGGAGATGTTTTTTCTAAGTTTTTAGCTACTTTTCAGCTTTACCTCTTACCTTATGCACGCAATGAAGAGACGAGCAAACTTAAGCTTGTCTATAAGAAGCCGAGTCCTTTTCCTTTAATACTAGCTGCTTTGCTTATCCTTATTCTTATTTTTTCCTTCTTTTCGTGGAAATTATGCCTCTTTTTACTCATACCAACTGCTGTTGCTTTTAGTTTGATGTACTATGCCAAGATAAAAATAGGGGGCTATACGGGCGATACTTGTGGCGCAATCTTTCTCTTAACAGAGCTGAGTTTTTTCTTAGCTTCTTATCTCTACTTTTCTTAGAAGAAGGCTTACACTTTAATTAGATAAGTCGTAAATTCTATATTTCACAGCGCTGTGAAATGTATTACACAAGGGAGTGAAATCTTTTACATAGCGCTGTGTAATTACATTTTTATCAAACTAACTTAAGAAAGAATTTATCCACTATATAAGCCCTTGGGCATTAGTTCAAAAATCTTACTTAATTAAAAAAACTTATATTTGCCTCAGTGCTAAAAAAATATTAACTTTGTGGTGCTTTTGAGAAAGCTGGAAAATTTGGAAGTCCCAGCTGTCTTAATTTTGTCTTTGGCAATAAAAGCATTTAGAACTTCCTGACAGTTATAACTTAAATGGATAAAAAATGGTAAATTACAAAGAACTCGGTTTGGTGAACACTCGCGAGATGTTCGCTAAAGCAGTAGAAGGCGGTTATGCAATTCCTGCATTCAACTTCAACAATTTGGAACAGCTTCAAGCAATCGTTTCGGCGGCTGTAGCTACTAACTCTCCTGTTATTCTTCAAGTATCAAGTGGTGCTAGAAAGTATGCGAACCAAACATTGCTTCGCTTTATGGCACAAGGTGCAGTAGAGTATGCTAAGGAACTTGGTTGCCCTAACCCTCAGATTGCGCTTCACCTAGACCACGGTGATAGCCTTGAGCTATGTAAGAGTTGTATCGAAATGGGATTCTCTTCAGTGATGATTGACGGTTCTCACTTGCCTTACGAAGAAAACGTTGCTCTTACTAAGTCTGTAGTAGATTACGCACACCAATATGACGTAACAGTAGAAGGTGAGCTTGGTGTACTTGCTGGTGTAGAAGATGACGTATGCGCAGAACACCACACTTACACAGAACCAGATGAGGTTGTTGACTTCCTTACTAAGACTGGTGTTGATTCACTTGCAATCTCTATCGGTACATCTCACGGAGCTAACAAGTTTACTCCAGACCAATGTGAGCGTGATGAAAACGGTGTACTAGTTCCACCACCATTGCGTTTCGATATCCTTGAAGAAATCGAAAAGCGTGCTCCAGGTTTCCCAATCGTTCTTCACGGTTCTTCTTCAGTACCTCAGAACGAAGTGGCTACAATTAATAAGTATGGCGGTGCATTGAAAGATGCTATCGGTATCCCAGAAGAGCAACTTCGTCGTGCTACTAAGAGTGCAGTATGTAAGATTAACATCGATTCAGATGGTCGTCTAGCTATGACAGCTGCTGTTCGTGAAGTTTTCGCTACTAAGCCTGAAGAATTTGACCCACGTAAGTATCTTGGTCCTGCTCGTGATTCATTGAAGAAGCTTTATATGCATAAGATTGAAAACGTACTTGGTTCTAACAACCGTATCTAATCTTATTTAGATAAGTTTTCAAAGTAACTAAAAGGCTTGCCATTACGGCAAGCCTTTTTTCTATTTCATATTTTGCAAAAGGTAGAAGAGTAAAGCTTTTTATACGTCCAAAAGAAAATCCCCTCTCCTAAAAAAAGGGAGAGGGGAATCTATTAAGGTTGTCAAGTTCTGAGCTTAATACCATCTATCTGTAGTAGGGTAGCTATGCTTGTCGTACTTGAGGTCTTGAAGGAGAGAGCTCTTAACCCCAATGGTGAAGTTATAACTCTTATAAGGACCTAGAGGAATTGCACTTGCTGTTAGTTGCCAGCAGTGTAAGTCTCGACTAATCCCTAGTGTCATATTCGTTACTTTCTTCAATTGAAAGTCGTAACTAGCATTGAAGTTAAATGACCAATTCTTCGTTGGTTGCAGGCTACCAGAGAACATTAAACTATGCGTCAAGCCATAATTAAAATCTTCTTTATTTGGATTGTAAGTTGTCCGAGCGTAGTTTACACTGTAGTTTACTGACAAACTCCAAGGTATGGTAAACATTTCGTAGCCATCAGCGTCATACTTTGTGTCATCGTAATTACCATACATTGAGCCCCCTCCATTATTCTGCGAAGCCATATCTCCTATTGACTTATCTTGCTTATGAGGGTTAGTCATCGCGTTATTATTATTGTTTTGGGGATTTTCTTCTCCGCTCTTATTTTTCTTCTCCTCTTCGCTCTTTTTTCCAGTAAATAGAGATTTTAACTTTTGGAAAGTTTGATTGTTGAAGGTATAGCTAAATGATGTCCCAGTAGAACGTAAGCCTCCTAATCCTCTTCCGTTAAACATTCGTAGCTTATTCACTCGACGATGACGTACATTCCCATTTTTATCTATTGTATGGGTGTACATATAAGGGTCAAAGTTACCTCCAAGACTGAGGGTAAAGCTTTTGCTTAGTTTGAGACTAATCCTAGTGCTAATATCACTAAGCTGGAACGAATCTGCAGCAAAGTTGTAACTTGATGAAATGGAGAAGTTATCAATCAAGCTAATCTTCTTAAAGGTCTCAAGGCTGTCTGTCTTGCTTTTAATCTTAGCCTCAACATTATTATCAATGCCGAAGTTGAGAGATGCACTTTTACCACGAGAAGGAGAACCAAATATCTGTCCTTGGTAATAATTATAGTCTTTGGTATGTTTATTCCCAGCCTTGTCTGTGTATTCTAGTCTATCGTAAAAACCCCAATAATCATCTCCAAAGTCTGGTCGGTAGCTTACGCCAATACGAGGTGTCATACGATGGCGAATCATCTGTAGTTTATCTCCAAACATTTTCCAAGGCTTAAAGAATCCATAGAGCGTTGTATTTAGGCTCATTGAACCACTAAAGTCATAAGCTCGATTAAAACCGTATTTTTTTTCCTTTTCTACTTTGTCAGTGTCTGGATTATAACGCTGAATCGTTTTATAAGAATACCAGCGCTCTTTGTAGTTGGCACTAAGAGTTAGGTCAATATAATCAAAAAGTTTATAAGAAGCTGAGATTGGAATGCTGTGGCTGATACCGTTTCGCCAATCTTTGATGAGGCTCTTTCTAAAGATAGAGTCTTCGTGCGTTGTAATACTATTTTGGAATTGACCTGAATAGCTCAAGCTAATCTTTTCGTACCAGCGCTCTTTACCTACTCGCTTTTTACGTTTGAATGGGTATATACGGCTCATACTTACCGATAGATTAGGCAGGCTTAGGCTTACCTGCTTGGTACTTGAAGTTTGAGAAGCACTTGCAGACGCCGAAAGACGCCAAGGAGTCCCTGCAAAGTTTCGGCTATAGTTAACGCTTGAGCTTTTAGTATTTTGCCCAGAGAGGTTTGGGTTATATAGAGCGTTTAGAGCATTGTGGTTATAGCTACTTGTTGAGAAGTTTACGCTTGCAGAGAAGTTCTGATTAGGATTTGCTTTAGCATCTTGGCTGTGAGACCAGTTAATACGGAAGTCTGTATTAGATGAGAAATCTCCAACAATATCTTTATCTCCTGTTTTGCTAACAATATAACTCAAGTCAAACGAACCATTGAAACGATAGCGTTTGCGGTAGTTACTGTGTGCTCTAACACCCCAAGAACCTAAGCTGTACCAGTCTCCAGTAAGGGATAGATCCACATAGTCGTTGATAGCCCAATAGTAACCTCCTTCTCGTAGATAGATACCTCTGTTTGTCTCTTCTCCATATTGTGGCATAATGATACCTGAAGAATAGCTGCTTGTGAAGGGGAAGAAACCAAAAGGCAAACCAATAGGTAGGGGAACATCTCCAACAACTAAATAACTAGGACCTGCAACTATATTCTTGCCTTGACGAACTTTAGCTCTTGTGAGCTTGAGATAAAAGTGTGGGTGTTCGTGATCTTGACAAGTAGTATATCGTCCGCCTTGCATATACATACACTCCTTACCAGCTTTCTTGGTCTTTTCAGCAGTAACAAAGCCTTCACCTTGTTGTGTAACTACCCCTGTAATAAAACCTTTGGAGGTTTTGAAGTTGTAGTTCATACTTTTAGCTTCGTATTCCTCATTGCCATCTTTGAACTTTGGGTGCGCTGTGGGTCTTCCTAAGCTATCAAGTGTATAATGGGCATAAACAAGGCTACTATCCATATTCATTCTCATAAAATCAGCCTCAATCCCCTTGTCTTTATAATCAATCGTACTTGAGCCAAAAAGATAGGCTAGGTTAGAGCCAAGCATTACAATTGAGTCTTCTGCTGAGTACTCTACGATGTCATCAAAGCTATCTTCAATAAGAGATGCTTTCTGTGCGCTGTCTTTCTGTATAGAGTCCTGCGCTAGTAAACTATCTTTTATCGCCTTTGATTTTAAGCTATCAAGACTATCTAAGCCAATACTATCAAGAACCGCTAGGCTATCTGTCGTGTTTTGGAGACTATCTTGTTTAATATGATCTGCAATAGTATCTGCATTTGCCTTTACTTGAGATAAAGAATCTTTTAGTCTATTCTTACTTGACTGAATTAGACTATCAGTTAGAGTTTTTTCTATATTTTTGTCTTTTGAAGGACGACGAAAAGTTGTAACACAAGCAGATAGGACTAGCGATAGAGCCAATCCTATGAAAAAAGTCTGTTTATAGCGATAATGACGCTTGGTCATTTGTTTGTTCTGTCTATTATTGTTTGTCAAATATCTGTTCTTACTTCTTTAGTTTTACAGAGAAAGGAGTCAGTTCCACTAAGCGTTCTTTGTATAATGCACCACAAGCCATCTTGAAGGTTTTCTTACTCATTCCTGTAAGAGCCATTACTTCTTCTGGAGAGCTTTTATCTCCAATTGAAAGAGCTCCCCCTTTAGAACTTAGGATATTCATTAGCTTCTCTTGTGCTGGGTCTATGCGTTTCTCGTAGCCAATAGGTTTGAGAGATAGATCCACTTTGCCATCATCTCTGAGACGTACGATATAGGCTTCGCAGAGCTCTCCTCTCTGTAAGTCTTCTAAGCATTCATTTTCATAAATAATTCCCCAAAACTTATCATCAACGACAGCACGATAGCCAACATCATTCAGCGCAACAATTTTAGCCTCGACCTTATCTCCTGCTTTATATTCAGGGAGAGTGTTGCCGATATGCTTGTGCAAGCGATTAGAAGCAACAATTTTTCCACTAACCTTATCTACATAGAGATAGACTGGGTAATAGAAGCCCTCTCGCATTTCTTCTCTTTGTTCTGAGAAGGGCACTAATAAGTCTTTGTGTATACCCCAATTGAGGAATGCGCCAATTCTGCTAATGCTGACGCACTCAAGGTAAGCAAGCTCATCAACAAATGCATACGGTTTCATTGTCGTAGCAATAAGACGTCCTTCGTTGTCGTGATAGACAAAGACCTCAATCTCTGAATCAACCTCTAAGCCTTCTGGCATATAGCGTTTAGGAAGAAGTATACCATCTTCATTTGCCCACTCTAGGTATGCTCCTATTGATACTAAGCGTAGGACGCGTAGCTTATTGATCTTGCCAAGCTTATATTGCTCGTTGATGGAATTTACGTTCATTTTCTATTTATTTACAAAGACGTACGCTTGATTCGTCTCGGATAATTGCTTTAATAGGCACTGTATAATGTTCTCCTTTTCTTTCTACCTCAAAGATAATAGTTTGAGATGGATTTTCTGCTATTTGACGACGAAAGGCGAATAGATAACTTAGGGCTGTATGCCAATGAGGACGGTTAATATATTCATTGATTTTAGGGAAGTCAGCTTTTCTGTAGAAGTTTAGACTTAGTCCTCTGATATCTCTATAGCTGTCTTGAAACTTCTCAAGCTTCTTCATATTACCTTGATAGTCCTTAATAGATTCCCCTAGAAATCTGCTAGAGAAGGTCTTCTTGTTGATGGCTAGAACTTTATCTCCAGCTCTTAAACCTGATTCAAAAGCAGGGCTACCAATAGTTACATCAGTGATAAGGCTCAAATCATTTGCAGAGAAACTTAATCCCATATAATTGTAACGCAGGATATTTATCTTGTATTTCAGATCTTGCACTTTCTGAGTAAAAGGGAAGTTTGTCAAGATTAGCTGCAGATTGGCAGAGGCATATTGAGCAATAGTCATAGGATTATATAACCATTCTCTGGCTTCCGCTGACCAAATAATCTGCTTTGTTGTTTGTTTTTGGATTGTTATGCCAAAGAGTAATTCCCAATTAGCAAGTTCTTTTGTTGCTAAGATTGGTTGAGGGCTTAAACTTTTATGTTGGCTATCATAGCGCCAAGAGAAACGTCCTTCGCCATTCTTTAGCGTATTGATGGGTTTAAGTTCATAAAAGGTTGATATAAGTAGTTCGGCTTCTTCCTCAGGAACTTGCTTTAACCCTTTTGCTTTAAGGATATTTTCTATTTGATGATTAAGTTGTGTATCAATCTCTTTTGTAGTACCATCTGTTTGGGGGCAGGCAAAAGTCCTGTATCTACACCAATCTGTCTGACCATTGATTTCAATGCTAAAAGGGTAGGAGAGTGTTACATCTCTCACATCTTTGGGGCTATACTTAGAGAATAACTGGGCAAGCTCAGCTTCTGATAGGCTATCCTCATACTTACACTTTAGTTTAAGGAAACGTAACTTATGTCTGTAGCCAAAGTTTGAGACTTGAATAATATGAGCTTGTTTGCTGTCTTCTAGCATTGCATCTATCTGCATTTTATCTAAGCCTAGACAATTAACATCGTCAATTTTTTCAATGATATCATTTTGTCTAAGACCGCTCTGCTCCGCAGGACTGTTAGGGCTAATAAAAGTAATGACAGGGTAAGCCTTGCCCCAAGTTCTATTAGTGCTAAACTCGTACTCTAATCCGTGCTGACAGATTATCTCTTGAGCAAAACTCTTAAAAGGGCTAATAAGAGTAAAGAGTAGCGCTATTACCTTAATCCAATCTAACTTACTTAATTTCATTACTGATAATTTGCTTATTAGGTTAAGCCATTGTTACACGAGCATAGGGGACTTCATCTAAATGAGCAAAGCGTTCTGCTAAAAGATTAAAGTGTCCAGTCATTGCAACCATCGCAGCATTATCTGTTGTATAAGCGAACTTAGGAATAAAAATATCCCAACCATAGCGACGCTTATAGTCTTCAAAGGCTTCACGCAGTCCTGTATTCGCGGAAACTCCTCCTGCTATGGCAACGCGTTTAATTCCAAGTTCTTTACTTGCTTTAAAAAGCTTCGTCATTAAAATGTCTACTACGGTTTTCTGAAGAGAGGCGCAAAGGTCTTCTTTATTTTCCTCAATGAAATTTGGATTTTCTTTGAGTTCATCTCGAAGTTTATAGAGGAAAGAAGTCTTTAAGCCACTGAAACTGTAATCATAGCCCGATATATTAGGCTTTGCAAACTTAAAGGCTTCGGGATTACCTTGGTTTGCCAGTTTATTTACTACAGGTCCTCCAGGGTAGCCTAACCCCATAACCTTAGCACATTTATCAAAGGCTTCGCCTGCTGCATCGTCAATTGTTTGTCCAATAATCTCCATATCCTGTGAAGAACGCACAAGGATAATCTGAGAGTTACCTCCAGAAACCAAAAGGCAGAGGAAAGGAAATTCTGGAGCGTTGTACGGCTCTCCCTCTTCTCTGATGAAGTGTGCAAGGATATGTGCATTAAGGTGATTGACATCAACCATTGGAATGCCAAGAGACATAGCCAAGCCTTTAGCGTAATTAACGCCTACGAGAAGAGAGCCAAGCAAACCTGGACCTCTAGTGTAGGCAATAGCGTCCAAATCTTTAAAGTTAATGCCTGCCTGATTTACAGCCTCTGCTACGACCGGAACAATGCTCTCTTCGTGTGCACGAGAAGCAAGCTCTGGGACAACGCCCCCATAAGCTTTGTGTACCGCTTGAGAAGCAATAATGTTAGAGAGTAAGTAATTTCCCCTTATTACTGAAGCTGAGGTATCATCACAAGAGCTTTCAATCCCGAGGATTAGTAATTCCTCCGGATTCTTTGCTAGTACTTCTTCTTTTGTCTTCATCTGTCTTCTGTTTTTCTTTTGAGCTCTTGCATAATTAGCTTCGTAGCCCCAAGCTGACGCGCTACATAAATTTGCGCTTTTTTTGCTGCTTCAAGGCGTTTACCCTCTAAGTCTAAGAAACAATCAAGTTGCTTATCAAGTTCTTCTTGATTATGAATTAAGAAAGCTGCGCCTTCTGCGAGCATATCGACTGCTTCACGGAATTTATAAACTCTATTAGGAGCGAAGATAATCGGCAGACCATAGACTGCAGGTTCTACTGTATTGTGAATGCCTGAGCCAAAGCCCCCCCCAATATAAGCAATATCTGCATAAGCGTAGAGACTAGAAAGCAGACCAATCTCATCAATGACGAGGCAGTCATATTTATAGTCATCTCCTATCGTTTCTCTCTCAGAATAACGTAGAAATGGTCGTTTTATTTTCTCACAAAGCGCTGATATATGTGCTTCATCTACTTCGTGAGGGGCTATAATTAGTTTGAGGCGCTCCGCCTTATTAAAATAATTGATGAGAAGCTCCTCATCTTCTGGCCAAGTGCTTCCTGCCACAAGGAGTTTTGTTCCTTGCTCTACTTTTAATGCTAAGGCTTCTTCAACTACTTTTGGTTTACGTGCGATGTCCCAAACACGATCAAAGCGTGTATCTCCTGCTACGATACTTTCAATGTTAAATTTAGCGAGTAGCTCCTTAGAAGCTACATTTTGAACAAATATAGCATCAAAGAGTGTTAGGAGCTTGCGATACCAGCCCCCCCAAGGTTTAAAGAACTGTTGGCTTTCGCGGAAAATTGCAGATATAAGGTAGATAGGTACTTCGCGCTCTTTAAGAAGATGAAGTAAGTTTGGCCAAAGATCATATTTAACGAAGATAGCTAAATCAACTTGGAGTGTATCCAAGAACTCTGTCATTTTGGCCTTGGTGTCTGTCGGTAAATAGACGACAACATCAGCGCCTGCATAGTCTTTGCGGATATTATAACCTGAAGGGCTAAAAAAGCTTAGCACAATCTGCCAATCAGGTTTAGCTTGACGAAAGGCTTCAAGGATAGGACGCCCCTGCTCAAACTCTCCAAGAGATGAGACGTGCATCAATAGCGTTTTACGCTTAGGGTCGAGTTTGCTTTTTAGTCTTTCAGCAGTTTCTTTTCGCCCTTCAATGATTTGTTTAGCCTTATCATTTCGCAAGCCACTAAGTGCTATTACTTTTTCACTTAGCCACGCAATTAAATTATATATATATATCATTATTATATTCCCAGTATTTGGACAAAAATACTCATTTTTCAGCAAACTTCAGTGAAGCGAAGCCCAAAGTTTAGACTAATTAGGGGATAAGTGTATATTATGAGTCTTTTTGCTAAAAGACTAGAGTTTCTAATGCTAGAAATTAGCGTCTTTTCCGCTAGGAACTAAAAAAGCTTTCAAGAAGCTTTTATATTACACAGCGCTGTGTAATCTTTTTCACAAGGGAGTGAAATGCTTTTCATACCGTAGTGTAATGACTTTTTGTGCGCTATAAGTGTTTTAGCCTAAGTTTTATTTTCCTTTGCTATGCTTTAATCTTTGGAAACTATTAGGTCTGGAATGTTTATTCATCAAAAAACTTTATCTTTACGGAGTAATAATTATTCAATAATACTAAATGATTTATGAGAAAAATTGGTTTTAGTCTAATGGCTGTTTGCTCTTTGTTTTTGGGGAGTATGCAGACGGCTGAGGCTTGTTCTGACTTAATCGTCGGTAAGAAAGCCTCTACAGATGGTTCTGTTATTATCAGTTATGCTGCTGATTCACATACGCTTTATGGCGAGCTCTATCACTGGGCAGCGCAAGATTGGGCAAAAGGCTCAATGCGTGAAATACGTGAGTGGGATACCAATAAGCATCTTGGTTTTATTCCTGAGGTAGCGCATACTTACAATGTTGTAGGAAATATGAACGAGCATCAAGTTGCCATTACGGAAAGTACTTGGGGTGGACGTAAAGAACTGCATAACCCAGAAGGCGTAATGGATTATGGTAGCTTGATTTATGTGGCTTTGCAACGCTCACGTTCTGCAAGAGAAGCCATTAAGATAATGACTAGTCTTGTGCGTGATTATGGCTATTATAGCTCTGGCGAATCCTTTACTATTGCCGATAAAAACGAAGTTTGGGTAATGGAAATGATTGGTAAGGGAGTAGGCAAGAAGGGGGCTGTTTGGGTAGCTAAGCGTATCCCTGACAATGCGATTTGCGGACACGCCAATCAAGCGCGTATTCATAAGATTGACTTTAAGGACAAGGAAAATTGCTTGTACTCTAAAGATGTGATTAAGTTAGCTCGTGAGAAGGGCTACTTCAAAGGTTCAGATAAAGATTTTGATTTCCAAAAGGCTTATAATCCTTATAGCTTTATGGGCTTGCGTGCTTGTGAGGCTCGTGTATGGTCTTTCTTCCGTGAGTTTAATAAGGATATGGATAAGTATGAGGATTTGGTTAAAGGAAATTTAAATGCTAAGCCTCTTCCTCTATATGTTATTCCTGATAGAAAGGTTTCTGTTGCTGATGTGCGTAAAGCTATGCGTAACCACTTTGAGGGAACTGCCCTTTGTATGAATAATGATATTGGTGCAGGTGCTTATAAGGCACCCTATCGTTGGCGCCCAATGACTTGGGAAGTAGATGGCGAACATTACTTTAATGAACGTGCTGTTGCTACTCAGCAAACAGGTTTTGTTGTGGTTGCTCAGTTGCGTTCTTGGCTTCCTGATGCAATAGGAGGAGTTCTTTGGTTTGGTGTTGATGATGCTGATATGGCAGTTTTCACGCCTATGTATGCTAGTATCACGAATATCCCTGAGACTTATCGCAAAGGCAATGGTGATATGATGCACTTCTCTTGGACTTCTGCTTTTTGGATTCATAACTGGGTTGCTAATATGGTGTATAACCGTTATGAACCGATGATTAAGGATTTACGTCCTGTTCAGAAAAGTTTGGAAGGGCAGTACGACGCTGAGCAAGAAGCTATTGATAAGAAAGCTCTTGAACTTTATCGTCAGTCACCTGAAGTTGCTGTTACTTTCTTGACAAATTACTGCTCTGATATCGCTAATGGTGCTACTGAGCGTTGGAAGCGTCTTGGTGAATACCTGCTTGTTAAGTATATGGACGGTAACCAAAAGAAAGAAGAGAATGGCCATTTTAAGGATAATGGCTATGGGCTATCTGCAATGCCTGACTTCCCAGGTTATAACAAAGCTTATTATAAATCTATCGTCAAAGAAGAGGGCGAACGCCTTAAGCTCAAAGGTTCTGCTGAACACTAGGCAATTAGTCTTTAGTTTCGACTACAATAAAAGAAGCATCTGCAATTCTCTGCAGATGCTTTTTTCTTATTTCCTGTTTTTTTGAAAAAACTTTTTTAGCTCAGGGTGTAAAGCTTTTGCTACTTACTTATAAGTAATCAAAAGCGAACCCCTTTCCCCCTCAACAGTAATTGCAATGCCAGCCAAATCTTAACAAGACTTGGCTGGCATTGTTTTTTTTTTACATTTGCAAAACTCTAGCACAAATAACAATTAAGGTAATTAATGATTAATAATTCTATGTATGAAAGAAATAATTAATGCAAGAGAGGTCTATGTTCCTCCTCAAGCTGAAAGTTATCTCCTTCCTAATACTCTGAATATGTTGAGGTATTTCTCCTCAGACGCTTCCGACTGGTCAAACGGTGGCGACATTGAAGGCGATTGGGATTGGGACTATGACGAAGACCTTGACGACTTCCTTGACGGAGGAATCGCTGGGAATGACGGCTACTAATTGAGTTAAGAATTAATAGTTAAGAGTTAAAAGTTTACTTCTTTTAAGCATTCGACTTTGAGCCATTCCCCCTTTGGAGGGGGCAGAGCCACGAAGTGGCGAGGGGGAGGTCGTATTCTAATTAAGAGTTATGAGTTATTTTGCCTGTCTTATACAGCCAACTCTTAATTCTTAACTATTAACTCTTAACTATAAAGAGACTA
>PDWI01002878.1_pt1 | contig 25307 bp, 25 predicted proteins | sample 1430891 | NCBI WGS metagenome assembly PDWI01 (sample SAMN01162508, study PRJNA174530) | Oral metagenome, whole genome shotgun sequencing project. | biome: Marine environment; feature: Marine mammal; material: Swab sample of the gingival sulcus; isolation source: swab sample of gingival sulcus...
TTTTACAGTTCCTCGAAGCTCTTTCATCTGCTCTTCATCCACACTATCCACATAAGCTTTGCCCATTTTTATAAGCTTGATAGCGTACATGTAAAGTTTGTCAAAATAATCTGATGTAAATCTAACTTCACCATCCCACTTAAATCCAAGCCACTTTACTGCATCTTTTAGCGCCTCCACATAGCTTGTATCTTCAGTGGTTGGGTTTGTATCGTCCATTCTAAGGTTACAAACACCGTTAAAATCCTTTGCTATTCCAAAATTTATACAGATACTTTTTGCATGTCCGATATGTGGAAAGCCGTTTGGTTCAGGAGGAAATCTTGTTACGATATTTTTATATTTTTCATTTTTTAAATCATTTTCAACTTTTACTCTCAAAAAATCTTTGCTTTTTTGCATAACAATTTACCTTTTGTAGTTTTTATTGTTATTTTAGCAAAAAATTCTTATAAATTGGCTTTTACGGACAAAGTGCCGTTTTTTCTACTAATATGCTATAATGTCTAAATGAAATACTATGAATTAAAACAAATCGCCTCTTACTTGGATAAATTTAAAAAAATTTTCGCACTTGAGAGAGTTGATGATACGATTATAAAATTTATTTTTGATAAAAATGAGCCTATTTATGTGGACTTGAAAAAGGGAAGTCCGACATTTTTTATGGCGGATGAATTTTTAAAACAGAAAAATTATAACGCCCCTTTTGATGTGCTTTTAGCCAAAAATTTTTCAAAAAGTTATCTTCAAAAGGTTGAAGTTTTACCAAATAACCGTATCATAAGACTACATGTAACTTCTAGCTCAAACTACAAAAGTGCAAATTTTATGCTCCAGCTTGAATTAACTGGAAGAAACACAAATGCTATCATCTTAGACGAGCATTTTGTAGTTATCGAAGCACTTAGACATATCGGAAGTGCGACATCATTTAGAAGTGTTAGCGTTGGCGAAAAACTTTTAGAACTCCCTTCTTTTAAGTTTAAAGAAGATGAAAAATATATCGAAGATATTCCTAATTTTTTACATGTAATTTATGAAAAAAGAAAACAAAATCAACTCGAACTTGTAAAATCAAATAAAATATCTTTAATACAAAAAAAACTGCAAAAACTGCAAAATGAGTATGAAAAATTGCCACTTTTCAAAGAGTTAATACAAGAGGGAAACAAGCTAAACCTTGAAGGCTCTTTAGTTTTAGCAAACTTGCAAAATATTCGCTCTTATACTAAAAAGATAGAGTTGCAAGATTTTGACGGCAAAACAAAGTTGATACATTTGCCAAAAGAGGCAAAATCCCCCCAACACGCGGCAAATCTGCTTTTTGAAAAGTCAAAAAAACTTAAGCAAAAAGCAGCAAGTATTCATATACAAAAAGATAATTTACAAGAAAAAATCGAATTTTATAAACGTCTGTGCGATTTAATAGAGCATGCAAAATCCCTAGGTGAAGCAAATATTCTTTTGCCAAAACAGAAAAATTCTAAAAAAAGACATGAAAAAAAAGTTGGTTATGAGAGTTTTTTTATAGAAGAGTATAAAATACTCGTGGGAAAAAGTAAAAAAAGCAACATAGAACTCTTTAAAGATGCAAAAAAGCGTGATGTTTGGCTACATGTAAAAGATATCCCCTCTTCACATGTTATCATCCGTACAAATAAACAAAACTTACCTTTACATATACTTGAATTTGGGGCAAAACTTTGTGTAAATTTTAGTACCGCTAAAAAAGGAGCGTATTTGGTCGATTATACAAAGTGGCAGCACGTAAGGATAGAAAGTGGTTCAAACGTATTTTATACGGATTATAAAACCATAAAAGTCATCAAAAAGTAAAATGGAGGTTTTTTATGGCAATCTCACCTATAGGTGGCACAGTTTACGCAAATCAAAATATGCAAGTACCAGCCACCCAACAAGCAGAATTTCAACAACGTCTTGATGCTCAAGCGACTGCGGCCATGGCTGCTTCTAATGAAGAGAAAATAGAGATAGAAGAGATACGCCCCACAGAAGAAACCCTAAAGCTTGACCCTGAAAAAGAGCAAGAAAAACATAATCAAGATGAAGAAAAAGATGAGGAGGAAAAAGATTCTAATTCAAATCAAACAGAACCTAAAACAATAAATCCTCCAACCGAAGAAGATCATCTACTTGATATTACGATATAGTTATATATACAAACTCAAACTAAATTCTCAATAAGCCTTTTGATAAAATAATCACTATCTACATGTAAAAAATTCTTTAATTAAAAAGCATTGAAATATTGATTATTTTATTTTTTATTTATTGAATATGTGATAGAATGAAAGACTAAAAAAAGGGCGGAAATGGAAAATCTAATAAATATCGTCAAAGAGAGTAAAACACGTATAGTTGTATCGTTGGTGATGATTTTGGTATTAACCTTAATAGTAGCAATTGATAGCGATTTTTTAACTTGGGCGGTTTTAGGTATCGTCTATCTTGTAGCATTTTATGAAAGTTGCAAACTTTTCAATATCAACGAAACTAAACTTTATGGAATCGCCATATTGCTATGGATAATCTGCTTTTTTTACCCAATGCCTATTATGTTTACAGCTCTTACTATTTTAATCATAACAGCAACTATGCTACAAAAAGAAAACGTAGAACTTAAAATCTTACTTCCATTTTTATATCCCACCATACCAATGGCAATACTTCTAACTCAATACATGTACTTTGGAATGTTTTCAATTGTATGGCTCATACTAATAGCTGCTTCATGCGATGTGGGAGCATATTTTATCGGAAAAGCCATAGGAAAAACAAAATTTAACGCCATATCTCCAAACAAAACACAAGAAGGAGTATGTGGAGGACTTATAGTTGGTGTTGTAGTAGGTATCATTTTTGGAACAACCGAATTTCCTTTTTGGACAAGTCTTACTATCTCTTTAGGAGTTGGGCTTGCGAGCGTTTATGGCGATCTATTTGAAAGCTACTTAAAAAGAAAAGCTAACGTAAAAGATAGTGGCACGATTTTTCCTGGACATGGAGGAATACTAGATAGAATCGATAGTTATCTATTTGGAACCATAATAATGCTAGCATTTCTTGAAGGCTTAGTAAATTGATACTTTTAGGAAGTACTGGCTCTATAGGAGTCAATGCTCTTAGTATTGCTAGAGATTTTAAACTTAAAGTTACTGCACTTTGTGCAAACACAAACGTTAAACTACTCAACCAACAGATAGAGGAGTTTAAACCTCTTTACGTTGCTATAGGCGATGAAAATCTAAAAGATAAGATAAATCACGACAAGGTTTTTACATGTAAAAATGGCATCATCGATATGCTTAATATTGCCAAAGACAACCTTGTAGTAAACGCACTTGTTGGCTTTGCTGGGCTAAGTCCTACCATTAAAAGCATTAAACTAGGAAAGCATGTAGCCCTTGCAAACAAAGAGAGCCTAGTGGTTGCTGGAAATTTAATAGATACTTCAAAGATAACACCGATCGATAGTGAACATTTTGGACTAAAATATCTTTTAAATGACAAAAAAGTTAAAAATATGACCATAACTGCAAGCGGTGGAGCTTTTAGGGATATACCTTTAGAGAAAATACCTCATCTAAAACTTAAAGATGCTCTAAAACACCCCAACTGGTCAATGGGCACAAAGATAACCATTGATAGTGCAACTATGATAAATAAATTATTTGAACTTCTTGAGGCTAAGTGGCTATTTAATGCGCAAAAATATGATGCTATCATCGAACCAAAGTCACTCATACATGCATTTATTGATTTTATAGACGGAAGCACGACTGCTCATTTTGCAAACGCCGATATGAAACTTCCTATAGCTTATGCACTTTTAGGAAAGATTGAAAAGCAGATACTTCCACATGTAAACTTACAAGAGATATCAAACCTAGAATTTCGCCAAATTGACCCAAAACGATACCCAATTTGGGAAATAAAAGATGAAGTTTTATCAAATCCATCACTTGGAGTTATCATAAACGCAGCTAACGAGGTAGCAATAGAAAAATTTATAAAGGAGGAGATAAATACAATAGGTATAGTAAACCTGATACAAAAAGCCCTAAAAGAGTTTAGTCACACTCTTCCAACCACACTTGAAGAGATATATGAAATTGACTTACATGTAAGAGAATTTTGCCTAAAAGGATAACAATGGCACACCAAAAATACGACTTTAGACCCAAAGATGCCCTAATCGGCTTACAATTTTTATTTGTAGCATTTGGAGCATTAGTTTTAGTCCCCATATTAACAGGACTTGATTCAAATGTAGCTCTTTTTACTGCTGGAGCTGGAACACTAGTTTTTCAATTAGTCACTAGAAAACAGATCCCACCTATTTTTTTAGCATCATCTTTTGCTTTTATTGCACCCATACTTTATGGTGTTAAAACTTGGGGTGTTGCAGCAACTATGTCTGGACTGATAGCTGCTGGTATATTTTATATTTTGCTAAGCTTTCTAGTCCGCATAAAAGATTCAGAATTTTTAGAAAAAATCTTTCCACCTGTTGTAGTGGGTCCAGTTATCATGACTATCGGACTTATACTCTCTCCAGTTGCTGTAAATATGGCACTTGGAAAAGCAGGTGATGCACAAATTATACCCCAATCCACATCACTAACTATCGCTTTTATATCTTTAGCAGTTACACTTTTGATGATGCTTTTAGGAAAAGGTATATTTAGACTTTTACCTATACTTTTTGGTATCGTTAGTGGATATATAGTTTCTCTATTTTTTGGCGTAGTTAGTTTTGATAGTTTTTATAATGCACCTTGGTTTGCAGTGCCAAACTTTGTAGCACCAGAATTTAACGCCGAAGCTATTTTTTATATACTTCCTATTGCTATAGCACCAGCAGTTGAGCATATAGGCGATATTTTAGCCATAAGTAATGTTGTAAAAGAGGATTATCTAAAAAAACCTGGTCTTAAAAATACTCTTCTTGGAGACGGTCTTGCCACTTGTGTCGCTTCATTTTTAGGAGGTCCGCCAAACACAACTTACTCAGAAGTAACAGGAGCAGTTACCATAACAAAAGCTTTTAATCCAGCCATCATGACTTGGACAGCGATTTTTGCTATGATTTTAGCATTTGTTGGAAAATTGGGCGGATTGCTTCAAACTATACCAATATCTGTAATGGGCGGAATTATGCTTTTACTTTTCGGTATCATCGCTTCAATAGGACTTCAAACGCTAACAAGTCATAAAGTAGATATGGCAGATCCAAGAAATATGATAATCGTTTCTATGATACTAGTTTTTGCAATCGGAGGAATGAGCTTCCAATTTGGAAACGTTGCATTTAGCGGTATCGGTCTAGGTGCGATCGTAGGAGTTATTTTAAACCTTATCTTACCAAAAACTAAACATTTTGATGGTTATTAAGCTACCAAAAACTAAGTTTGTCGCAAAGTTAATTTTGTGACAAACTTACATGTAAAGCTTTACATGTAAAAATTATCTATTGCAATACTTTGCTCTAACTTGCTCCATAAGTTTAACATTTTTAACATTAAACCATTTTCCACTTAAGTTCTCTTTTGGATATACAAAATTTCCCATGGTAAATTTTTCATCATAATAAGCAAGTCTAGACATTTTAAACTTTCTAGCTTTACACTTTAAAAGATATGTTGCTCTTAGTGAGCTGTAGCCACTAAGCGTAGGGTTTTGAAAATTTGTAATAGCACGAAATTTCAAAGCGAGTTTTCCGCCCATTTTTCCAGCTTGTATGCTTTGTGGGTTTACTAAAATAGTAGCATTTTCATTTTCAAAAACATCATATTTTTCCAAAGTATATGCATCATCGACAGCACTTTGTAGTGTGGGTATAAAAGTTATAGTTCCATTTCCTAAAAAGAGATATTTTTCATCACTATCTAAAAGTTTAAGTTCAGCACCGTCTCTTAACCAAGCAATACCACCTTTAGTTGTTACATTTTTTTTACCTAAAAATTTCTCTCTTAAATCATACTTACAATGACCATCTTTTATAAAAAGCCTAAGCCAGGTATCAACTCCTTTACAATTATAACACGGCACTACTGCATGGTAATATCCTTGCCAATTTATATTTTTTGGCGCTTCCTCTTGTAAATCCCCTAGTGCTTTTGGGGTAATTTTTGCTATCTTTTGAGAATTTGGAATATTTAAACTACACCCAATAACAAGCAAAATCAAACTCAACATACCAAACAATTTTACAATTTTCAAAACTTACCCTTTATTGCTTTTTTCTAAAACGATGTCTTTGGATTAACTCTAATATCAGATATACTACAAAAATTCCCAGCTTCATATTCACTAAGAGCAGCACGTCCTATCATAACAGCATTATCAGAACAAAACTGTAAAGGTGCTATTAGGACATTTGAAAAGATGTTTTGAAGCTCATTGCGTAAAGTTAAATTTGCACTCGCACCTCCAACGACTGCAAATTTGCTAAAATTTCTCTTTTTTAAAAGTCTTTTTAGCATCCAAATAATATGTGCTATAGCAACCCTTTGAAATGAAGCTGCTATATCACATGTATCCTGATAAGTCAATTCTCCCAACTCTTCAATACATAATCTCACTTGGTTTTTTAAACCCGAATAACTAAAAGCAATGTCACTATAATTTCTCAAAGGAATAGTAAAATTAAACCTATTTTCATCTCCATTTTTTGCTAAAGCCTCTATCTTCGCTCCACCTGGATAACCAAGCCCCATCATTTTCGCTACCTTATCAAAACTCTCTCCAAAACTATCATCCAGTGTTGAAGCGATAAGCTCGATATCAAAAGAACTTTTTACATGTAAAAACTGTGTATGTCCACCAGAAACAAGCAAAACTAAAAGTGGGAAATCCTCATCTTTTTCAATAAATAGAGAATAGATGTGTCCTTTTAGGTGATTGATAGGAATAAGAGGGATATTTAAAGATGAACTTAAGGCTTTTGCCATCACAACCCCTTCAACAAGTGTTACACTAAGACCTGGTTCGTTTGTGACAGCGACTGCTTTTAAGTAAGGAAAAAACTCTTTTGCTTGTGCTAAAATATCCGGAAGAGCTTTTGCATGTAATCTTGCAGCAAGCTCTGGAACAACTCCTCCATAAACACTATGTTCGATCTCTTGGGATATTTTTTTATGAAACACAACCTCTTTTGTATCTATCTTAGTGATGGCAACAGAGCTATCATCGCATGAGCTTTCTATGCTTAACAACATCTATGAAAACTCCACCAAAAACATACCCGTATATGTACCTTTTTTACTTTTTGTTGTATCGTATATTTCTACTCTAAACGTTTTTGCTTTTTTATCTATGGAGTAGCGCTTTAATATTCTTTTTCGCTCTATCTTTATACCAGCTTCATCTTTGTATCGTTTGGAACTATATCCTATAACATTTATCCTTTGATTTTTAACCTTTACAACCTTAAAACTCTTTTCAACCTTCACAAGACTACCCACAGGAACACTATGTTTATGTCCATCGATCACAACATCCACACTTTGCAAATCTGGAGTATAGTCAAAATATTGCGGTACAAGTTTAGTTAATTTTTTATTCCCATAATGCACTGAATACGTCTTGCCATCTTTTACAACCGCTGTTAAAGGGTTGCTAGCTATGTAGTCTATCGGCTTTTTTTTAGGCATTGGGACATATCTTATAACTGAACGAGGATTATCTAAGCTAAGATAAATTTTATTACCATATAAACTGATTTCAACACCCCTATTGATAACATTGCGCACACCATTTGGTGTTAGATGAAAATTTCTCTCATATTTTATACCCATCAAATCCATATACTTTTCAAGAGCCACCAAGTGATAATATACTCTCTCATGGGTTCTTAATGACTTGCTAGCCTCATTTGCAAAGGCAGCTTTTTGGTTTTCAATCGCATAAAATGTGAGGGATTTTAACATCTCCACATCACCTTCACGAGTGCGCGTATTTTTTACATGGTAACGGTGTTTTTCATCTTGAAGGTGCTTATTTATCTCATTTGCTACTTTTTGTGCAACTTCAAGCAAGTTTCCATATCTAACACCCTTTAAATCCACTTGGTCAATAATACAACTATTGCCCCAACGTCTTGGGTTAAAGTACTTATCTATGTACTTTTCTCTGTAAAACCCACTTCCATCGTGCAAATTTACTATCAAAGCAACTTCTGGATCTTTTATAAGAGTTTTTATCTGTGAAACAGTGGTGTAGTCTGGGTCATTTCCATCGATAGATGAAAATTTTCTATTCATATCCCCATTTACTCCTCTGCTTCTTCTTATAATGCTTGGGAAGTTGAGATTTGGCACAACCCACACAGAGCCTTTGGTGATATTATAATCAGTTGCCAACAAAGACGCTGCTAAAAATCCTCCTGGCTCATCCCCTTGAATACCACCAAAAACTAACATTGTGTTATTATTTTCGCTATTTCCCTTTTTGAAAAGGGAGTATTCTAAACTATTTCCATAAAGATTAATTATAAAAATCGAAAAAACACTTACTAAAACTAATACTTTTCGGCTCAAATCATACTCCAGTTTAATTATTAATTTTTCTATATTTTAAAACCTATAAGTATAGCATAAACTAGCTTATTGATACTTTTGAAAAAATTTTACATGTAAAAAGCAATGCAAAAGTTTAATAAAATCATTAAAATTTTAAAAAATATAACTTAATATTAAGCATAAATATTTTATAATTTTTTTTTGGGGAATTAGCTCAGCTGGGAGAGCACAACGCTGGCAGCGTTGGGGTCAGCGGTTCGAACCCGCTATTCTCCACCATCTCACATAAGTATCTACATGTAAATTTTTTTGCCGTGATTATATCTTAAATGATTTAAAATATAAATAATCAGCGATTTTTTTCAGAATAGTTTAGTTTTAAGGCGTATAAAAATAGACTAACTATAGGCAAGATTATCGATAATTCTGGTGCTATAACACCAGTTGCAGCAAATCTACTCGCTACAAATATCACTCCCCATACACACAAAGTGGCAAAAATAAAACCAAAACTAAGTAGTGCGATATTGAAAAATCTACCAGTGATTGGTAAATGATAAAATAAAATCACTACCATCAAAGGAGAAAAAAACGGTAAAAAAATAAGTGATAACAAAATAGACTTTACGGCCGTTGTATTCGCATTTTGTGCATTTAAAAAACTTATAGCATCGTACGCATCAAGAATATTTAAGGTGTTTTTTTTGCTACTTTGCATAGCATCTATCACAGAGGGCTTAAAACCGTTAAGATATGTTTTATTGAACAATATTTCATTTTTTAAAGCCTTTTGATTTAATTCACTTTTATCTGTAAAAGTGGTTAAATTTGCCTCTTTAAAAAACCATATATTTTTATCATAAATTGCACTTTTTGCACTCATAATACTTTGTAATTTTGTGCCATTTATCTCAAATATTTTTACACCTGTTGCGCTTTTTTTAATAGGTGAAAATGAGTTAAAAAATATATATTTATTATCATACTTTAAAAATAGCTTTGATACATCAGTTTTAAGACGATTATATTTCAAAAGGTTGCTTTTATACTGCGCCGAATATGCAAAGTCTGTAAAATTTAGCCCTATAAAACCTATGGTAAAAAAAGTAGAAACCAAAACCAAAGGTGCAACAACTTGACGTTTTGATATACCGCTTGTGTAAAAACTGATAAGTTCATTTGAGCGAATAAGGGAGAGTTTAGAAACTATCATAGCAAATACAAGCCCTAATGGCAAAGTATAATTTACTGCACTTTGGGCGGTAAAAACCACATATAAAAGTTGTAAATTTGCGGATGTTGGAACATTTTTAAGATTTGTTAAAAAATCTACGCCAACATAAAAAATCTCCAATGCAAAAAAAATCACAAAAAAATTTTTAATATATAAAAAGCTGATATACTTTTGATATAGCTTCATATACACAAACCTTTTTTACATGTAAACTTTGCGTTTACTTCCTCGATAGAGCTAATCAAAAGTGCATCTAATGCTTTCACGCTGTGGGTTATAACTTTTTCGACGCAAGCTAATTGTACAGCTGAAAAATTCTCCAAAACAAAATCTGATACTTGTGATTTATGTTCGGGTTTTCCTATACCAAGCCGAACCCTTTCATATCCGTTTCCTATAAGGCTATCTATGGACTTTAAACCATTGTGCCCACCACTACTTCCACCTACTTTAAATCTAACCGAACCTAAAGGAATATCTAAATCATCATGTAAAACTATAACTCTTTGAATTTTATAAAAGTTCTTTACAACACTAACACTTTGACCTGATAAATTCATGTATGTTTGTGGTTTTAAAGCGATGAAGTCGTCCGATTTATAAACTCCACCTTGAAATTTGGACTTGTCTATGAAGGTGGTTTTATGGTTAGATAAAAATTCATCTAAAACCATAAAACCGAAGTTATGTCTTGTGTTTTGATACCTAATAGTAGGGTTTCCTAACCCAACGATGAGTATCATTTACTTAGCCTTAATTACCCCTAGAATTGCTATTCTATCAGCATCTATAATTCTTACATTCTCTGGTGCTTGTATATCGCGAACTAAAATGGAGTCATTAACACCTAAATCTTTAACATTTACGTCAAAGCTATTTGGTAAATTTTCCGCTGTACACTCAACCAATAAACGCTTTTTAGACTGAACTAAAACACCCTTATCTTTTAAACCTTTTGGTTTACCGATAGGCTTAACTGGAACCATATATTTTGTAAGAACGCCCTCTTGTGCTACTTTAAGATCCACATGTACTAAACGACTTGTTACTGGGTCTTTTTGGTACTCAACAACAACTACTTTTAAAGTCTTCTCACCAACCTTTACATCAAATGCAAGTGTCTCTTTATGGCGAACAGCTTTAATAAACTCGTTCTCTTTGAACGCTGCATTAATATTCTCTAATCCCTTACCATAAATGTTGGCGATTAGATAACCATCTCTACGAAGAGCCTTAGTAGCCTTCTTTTCGATACTCTCTCTAATAATACCTTCTAGCATTAAATTTCCTTTAATTAAAAATAAGCAGATATTTTACCTTTTTTTTCATAAAAGTTTGCTTTTTATAAAGAATTATTTGATAAAATAAAACATGAACGAAAAAAATTCACCATTAGCCAACAAGGTTTTATTTTTCTTATTATTACTATTTTTTATAGGACTTATCGGCTTTAAACCCTATGAGCAAACACAATTTTTAAATAATTCAACTTTTAACACCCTTTTTAATCTATATTTTTTCATAATAAATCAAACTTTAGGAATAGTCCACGAAGCAGGTCATGGGGTTTGCTATATTCTACCTTGTCCAGAGTTTTTAACTGCATTAAATGGAACATTATTTCAACTAGCATTTCCTTTTTTCATTGGATGCTACTATCTTAAACAAGGCAACAAGATACTCTACTTTACTTCTCTTTTTTTCGTAGGAATATCCCTAAAATACACCGCTTGGTACATCTCAACTTCCAGACAAAATGGAGCAATACTAAGCGCGCAAGACTCTTTTTTGGGCATAGATAGTTATCATGATTTTTACTATATATTAAATAAGATAGGACTATTAAATTTTGATACTATCATAGGAGGAATTTTAGGTTTTATAGCCATACTTTTAATGCTTTATGCACTTTTTATGGTATTTTTACATGTATTTATAGAAAAAGAGTAGTTTATTTACATGTAAATCTTTTTTAAACTCTCTAGTTTGCTTGTTGCATTTAAAAGTAACATATCGGCTAAAAGCAGATTTATCATCATTTCGCAAACTACGCTTCCACGAACTGCGATACATGGGTCGTGGCGTCCACGAAGTTTCATGGTAACTTCTTCGCCTTTTTCATTTAGTGTACTTTGGGGTAAAAATATGGATGGTGTTGGCTTAAAATGAACTTTTATCTCCAAATCTTTGCCCGTACTAATGCCTCCTAAAACTCCGCCGCTATGGTTTGATAAAAAGCCATTTTTATTCATATTGTCATTATTTTGACTGCCTCTTAAAGTATTTACATGTAAACCCTCTCCTATCTCAACAGCCTTGACACCATTTAGCCCCATGAGATAAGCTCCAATTTGCCCATCAAGCTTATGATAAAGAGGTTCACCAAGTCCATCTTTCATACCGACTGCTTTTATAAAAACACTTCCTCCAATAGAATCATGGGATTTTCTAACATCTTGTATGAGATTTTTCCAAGTATCTTCTTTTGTTTTATCAAGAGCATAAATCTCGCTTTTTTTTACATGTAAAAAGTCACATTCATCCGCCTCAACTCCGCCGATAGAACAAACGCCACTTTGAACTTCTATATCAAAATGGCTTAAAAGTTTTTTTGCAACCGCTCCACTTGCAACCCTTGCAACAGTCTCTCTTGCACTACTTCTACCACCTCCTCGATAATCCCTTAACCCATACTTTTTAAAGTAGGTAAAATCCGCATGACTAGGACGAAACACATCCGCCACATCGCCATAATCTTTGCTTTTTTGGTTTTGGTTTTTCACAAAAAGTGCGATTGGGGTTCCTGTTGAAAAACCATTAAAAACCCCACTAAGTATCTGGACTTTATCATCTTCTTTACGCGGAGTGGAGTAGATATTGCGCCCCGGCTTTCTACGGTTTAACTGGGTTTGTATATAGCTTTCATTCACCTCAAGTCCAGCTGGCACACCATCTATCACACACCCTATTCCCTCGCCGTGAGATTCTCCAAAAGTTGTAACTTTAAAGGCTTGTCCGAAACTATTCATAAGCGCTCTTTATTTAAAATTTCAAGTGCTTTTTGAGCTGCTTTTTGTTCTGCTTCTTTTTTGCTTTTGCCTTTTGCTTTGGCTAAACGTCTATCATTTACATACACTTGCATCTCAAACTCTTTTTTATGATCTGGTCCAAAAGATCTCAAAAGTTCATAGTTTGGCGTAACTGCAAAATGTGCTTGTGTAACCTCCTGTAAAGATGTTTTATAATCCACAAAAATAGACTCAAAACTGATGTCTTTATAGCAAATTTCCAGTAACTCTTCCACAAAACTCCGAACTCTCTCAAGTCCAGCTTCAAGGTAAAATGCTCCAACAACTGCCTCAAATGCATTTGATAGAAGTGATGGTTTTTTGCGTCCGCCGTTATTTTCTTCAGCTTGAGAAACAAATATCTCTTGACCAAGATTTAAGCTGATTGCCAACTTTTCAAAACCCTTTTCATTGACCAAAGAGGCTCTCATTTTAGAGAGATTTCCTTCAGCGATTCTTGGAAATTTCTTAAAAAGATATTCACCGATAATCAAATCCAACACCGCATCTCCTAAAAATTCTAACCGTTCATTATTATGATTTTTCTTATAGCTTTTATGTGTTAGTGCCTCGATTATCAGATTTTCATCTTTAAACTGATAACCCAAACGCTTTTGTAAATCCCCTATCATTGCTAATCCTTTACAAACTTTTTAGCTTCACTTTTTGCGATCTCATCGCACCTTTCATTCTCTTCATGTCCAACATGACCCCTTACCCAAGTAGCTTTTATGGTGTGCGCTGAAGAAATACTTAAATACTCCTTCCAAAGATCTGGATTTTTAACATTTTTAAAATCTTTCTTAACCCAATTTTTAAGCCAATTATTAATAGAATTTACTACGTAACTAGAATCACTAATAACATCTACGCAACAAGGCTCTTTTAAACTTTTTAAGCCCTCTATCACCCCTTTAAGCTCCATTCGGTTATTGGTTGTATGAGCCTCTCCTCCGCTTATAATCTTTTCGTTATCTTTATATCTTAGTATTGTTCCATATCCCCCAGGACCTGGGTTTTTTAAACATGAGCCATCACTGAAAAGATATATATGTTTCATGATTCTTCCTTGCTAAAATAGGCTCAATGCTAACACTTGAAAGGCTATGACAATTTGGACATCTATAAAAAAACATAGGAAAATCCTGCTTACACTGTTTACATGTAAATTGAAAACTCAAGTCCGCCTTTTCATAACCTATACTTTTTAATCTCTGCAAAACTTCAAGCTCAAAAGTATCCATATCGCCAACACTTTCAACCTGACCTCTAGCCCTTGCGATCTCTTTAAAAATACCTTCTTCAAAACTTGAAAAATCCATCTTTTTTTCACTTTCAACCCAAGCCAAATCCAGCACATCAAAAGGATTTTTAACCTTAAAATCATCAACACTTAATATATTAGATGACTTTTTAAGTTCTATTATAAATCTATTTATAAGCGCAAAATTTTCTTTAAGTTCTTGAAGTTTTTTTATCTTTTTTTCTACATGTAATTTATTATCTTCTAAAATAGCTTTTGCCCTCATGTAAGCTCTCTCTTCTTTTACATCTGTACCAAGCTCTTCTAAAGCATCTAGCGCTTCAAGGGATAATTCGTAAGATTTTAAACTCTCATAGCATACAACTAGATACTTCAAAGCTATCACATTTCTTGGATCAAGTTTGAGATTTTGCAAAAAAACATCTAAAGCACGCTGTAAAAATCCAGCCTTAAAATAAGCCTTGCCAAGCCCCATTAAAATCTGCTTTTTCTCAACTCTACCTTTTGCCTGCTTTAATGCTATAAGATATATCTCTATGCCTGTTTCAAAATCGCCATTTTTTACGTATGAATTTGCAAGTAAGCTCAAGTTGTCCGCAGAAAGTTTAAATGAGTTTAGTATCTGTTTATAAGCATCTTCTTCTCGTGTTATTTCAAATTTTTTTATAAATTTTTCTATACTTACAAGTTGATTTTGAGCCTTAAAAATACTCCACCAATAGTTCGCAAAAGCGATTACGAAGATGATAGAAAATAGTATAAGAAGACCAAAAAGTGGGTCTCTATACTCTATAAAAAAATTACCCAAATTAAACCTTTTTTGATTTTATAGGAAAATTATAGCTACTTTTTAGTATAATCTTACTTATGATTGAGCAAAATTGTATAGAAAATTTAAAACAACGCCTTGATATTGTCGAAGTAGTAGGTCATTACTTAGAACTTAAACGAAGTGGAGCCTCTTTTAAAGCAGTCTGTCCTTTTCACGATGATAGCAATCCAAGCTTACATGTAAGTCCTGCTAAGCAGATGTATCACTGCTTTGTATGCGAAGCCGGTGGCGATGCGATAAATTTTGTAAGAGAGTATGAAAAATTAAATTATCCAGAAACCATAGAACGACTTGCTTCTATGTATAACTTTTCGCTCACTTATACTCAAAACGATCAAAAAAATTCAAATCAAAAAAAAATCTTAGAAATGCTTGAACTTCACTATCAAAAATGTTTAAGTCAAAATATCCACGCAAAAGAGTACCTAAAAGAGCGTGGTATTTTTAACTCATCTATAGAAAAATTTTCACTAGGATACGCACCAGATTCCGCCAACACACTATCTTTTTTACAACAAAGTGGAGCGACCATGAGCGAGTGCAAAGAAGTGGGTGTTGCTGATATTGGACAAAATGGACGTGGATATGCGAGATTTATCGAAAGAATTATATTTCCAATACATGAACAAAATGGACGAGTAGTGGGCTTTGGTGGACGAACTATAACAAACCATCCAGCAAAGTATGTAAACTCACCTCAAACAAAACTTTTCAATAAATCCCGCCTACTTTATGGTTACCATAAAGCTAAACAAGATATATATAAACAGAAAAATATTATCATAACCGAAGGCTATCTTGATGTTATCATGCTTCATCAAGCTGGTTTTACTACCGCAGTTGCCACACTTGGAACTGCGCTTACAAATGAACATATCCCTCTTATAACAAGGGGTGAGCCAAAAGTGATACTCTCATACGATGGTGATATGGCAGGAATCACGGCTGCTTTTAAAGCTTCAAAAATGCTCTCGGCCCACTCGATAGAAGGTGGTGTGGTTATATTTAATGGTGGGCTTGACCCAGCTGATATGGTAAAATCTGGACAGAGCGACAAGCTTTCAAAACTTTTTTCAAATCCAAAACCATTTGCTGAATTTTGCTTAGAACATATTGTTAAAAACTATAATCTCGCCGACCCTTTGCAAAAACAAAAAGCTTTACATGTAGGTTTAGAGTACCTAAACAGCTTACCAAAACTTATAGCTTCATCATATAAAGGACTTTTTGCCGATATGCTTGGCGTTAAAGAGAATTTTGTAAAAGTAGCGCCTAAAAAAACTCAAATAAAAGCAGAGAGAAGATTTGAAGATTTGGGAGAACTTACCATCATAAAAACTCTCCTTCAAACTCCCTCTTTGATAGATACCGTTTTAGACACAATAGATCCATCTATGTTTAAAGTGCATTTTGAAGAGTTTTCTTTACTTTTAAACAATAAGCTTGAAAGCCCAACTTTAAGACGCATCTTAATGCTAGACGATGTGAAGGCGTATAGTGAAGAGGAGTTAAAAACAGCTTTAAGAAACCTGCTTATATCTCACTATCACAATGAACTTAAAAAAGTAAGAATTAACGCAAACATAAGCTATCAAGACAAAAGTTTTTTGATACAAAAGATACAAAATATTTTATTTAAACTAAAAAAAGGAGAATGGGTTACATATGAGAGCTTTAGCACTATTTAGCGGAGGACTTGACAGCATGCTTGCATGTAAACTTATCACAATGCAAGGTATAGAGGTTACAGCACTTCACATGGATATAGGATTTGGGGGCACAAAAAGCGATACAAACAAACTAGCATCTCGTGCTAAAATGGCAGGAGCAGACTTTGAACTAGTTGATGTGCGAAGTCCATACTTGCAAAAAATCCTTTTTAACCCAAAATACGGCTATGGAAAACATTTTAATCCTTGCATCGATTGCCATGGATTTATGTTTAACACAGCTTTAAGCATGCTTGAAGATAGAAAAGCAAATTTTGTAATAAGTGGCGAAGTTATAGGACAACGTCCCATGAGCCAAAGAAACGAAGCTTTAAAATCAGTAGCAAAACTCTCAGGTGACGTTGATAATCTCATATTGCGACCGCTATGTGCAAAAAATCTCGCACCCACAAAACCTGAACTTGAAGGCTGGGTAGATAGGGAAAGACTTTTGGATATTAGCGGACGAGGAAGAGAAAAGCAGCTTCAAATGGCAAAAGAGTTTGGATTTAGTGAGTTTGAAAGCCCTGGTGGTGGATGTTTGCTAACTTTAGAAGCTTTTGCAAATAAAATAAAAGATTTTGTAAAATACGATAAGTTTGAAAGCGAAGATATAGAATTGTTAAAGTTTGGACGACACTTGAGATTACCAAATGGAGCAAAACTCATCATCGGACGAAACCAAGCTGACAATGAAGAACTAAGAAAAATAAAAAACTCAAAAATGGATTTTTTTGATTTAAACGGTATAGTGGGACCCGTGGCACTTTTATCTAAAAATGCTAATGATGATGATAAGAATTTAGCAACAAAGCTAATCTTAACTTATGCTAAAACCCAAAAAAATCAAGAATACACTATCGGTTTTCAAAATGAAAAAATTACCCAAATTCCCTTTGAAAAAAAAGAGGAAGCGCATAAGTATTTTTTGGTTTGAATATAAAAAATATGTGTATTTAAGATAAGTTTCGTTAGAATAAAAACTAAAAAATATTTTGTTCAAAGATAAGCTATGAAATACACTAGAAAATTTTGTGAGATAAAACCAAACAAAACGATTTTTAAAGAAATAAAAAAAGAGAGACAAAGCATAGGCTACTATTCTCTGCCTTTCCAAAATGTAGATAAAATCTTATCTTTTAGCAAAACCGTTAAACAAACTCACATAGCCGTTATAGGCATAGGCGGAAGTGCTTTGGGAACCTACGCCATTTATAAATTTTTAAAACCAAAAAACAGATCTAACAAAAAGCTACATTTTTTCGAATCCACAGACCCGCTTGATCTAAAACTTAGAATTTCAAAACTCGATTTAAACGATACTCTTTTTTTGGTTATCTCAAAATCAGGTACTACCATAGAAACCATCTCTTTATTTAAATATTTTTCATCTTTGACAAAATTAGAAAATAAAAATTGCATCGTCATAAGTGAAGATGATAGTCCATTGAGTAAATTTGCCAAAAGTAAAAACATAAAAACATTTAGCATTCCAAAAAATGTAGGGGGGAGGTTTTCAGTTTTTTCAAATGTTGGCTTGGTTCCTCTAGCTTTAATAGGGATTGACATAAAAAAGTTGCTTGAAGGGTGCAAAGATGTGAATGAAAGCTTTTTTAATAAAGGAAAATTTTATAAATTAATTTTTAAAAAAGCAAGATTTTTAGTGGAAAACAAAGACCAATTTAACATAAATATTATTTTTTCATATTCATCCATATTAGAAGCCTTTAACAAGTGGTACGTACAACTTTGGGGAGAGAGTTTAGGAAAAATAGATAGCAAGGGGCTAAGACAAGGCTTGACGCCAATTGGACTGATAGGTCCAATAGACCAACACTCTTTTTTACAACTCATCAACGAAGGAAAAAGAGATAAAACCATTACTTTTATTAAAATAAAAAATCTTGAAAATGATACCAAAATTACCCCATGTGATGTGGATAAATTTGTCAATTTAAAATATATAAATAACATAAAATTTCAAAACCTTATCTCCAAACAATGCGAATCCGTAATAAAAAGCGTAGATGAGTTAAAAGATATTCCGCATGACATCATAGAAATAGACAAAGTAGATGAAAAAAGCATAGCAAAATTGATGTATTTTTATCAGCTTTTAACATCTGTTGTCGGCAAATTTATGCAAATAAATACTTATAACCAACCTGGGGTTGAAAGAGGTAAAGTGGTTTTGAAAGAGTGGTTTTTATCATTATAAAACATAGTAGAATTACATGTAATTCTATAAAAAATAATTAGTGACAAATTATAAATTTATATTAAAACTAAAGGACATAAAAAATAAATGCAGTATAATTTAAGGTATTTAAAACAAAATGAAGAAGAAATTGTTTTATGAAAGGTATTATACTAGCAGGTGGTAGTGGAACTAGACTCTACCCTATAACAAGAGGAATAAGCAAACAGCTTTTATCTATTTACGATAAGCCGATGGTTTATTATCCTCTTTCTGTGCTTATGTTGGCTGAAATAAAAGAGGTTTTGATTATTTCAACTCCCAAAGATTTGCCTAGCTTTAAGCAACTTTTAGGGGATGGTAGTGAAATTGGTATGAAATTTTCCTATAAAGTCCAACCTAGCCCTGATGGATTAGCACAAGCTTTTATACTTGGAAAAGATTTTATCGCAGATGATGATGTCTGTTTGATACTTGGAGATAATATTTACTATGGACATGGGTTAAGAAGCATGTTGCAAAATGCAAAATACAATGCTACAAACAATAACAAAGCAACCGTTTTTGGATACTATGTAAGCGATCCTAAACGCTATGGTGTTGCGGGATTTGATGGAGATGGAAATGTTACAAGCATAGAAGAAAAACCTGAGCATCCAAAATCAAATTATGCCATCACGGGTCTTTATTTTTATCCGAATTCTGTGGTTAATATAGCTAAAAAAGTAAAGCCTAGCGATAGAGGGGAACTTGAGATAACCTCAGTAAACCAAGAGTATTTACTTCGCAATGAATTAAGAGTGGAGCTTATGGGAAGAGGTTATGTATGGCTTGATACCGGAACCCATGAGAGCTTACTTGAAGCATCACAATTTATACAAACTATTGAGCAAAGACAAGGACTAAAGGTTGCTTGTCTTGAAGAGATAGCTTATGAGATGGGATATATAAGCAAAGATGATTTATTAAAACTTGCCCAACCTTTAAAGAAAAACCAATATGGACAATATCTAATCAAAAGGGCACAAAATGACCTTTGAAAGATTAAAAATAGAAGATGTGGTTTTGATTAAACCTCAAGTTTATATGGACGAGAGAGGTTATTTTTTTGAAACTTTTAGGCAAGATGAATTAGATGAATTTTTAAGATTTAAGATAAATTTTTGTCAAGACAATGAGTCAATGAGCTCAAAGGGTGTTTTAAGGGGATTACACTATCAATTGCCACCGTTTGCACAAACTAAACTTGTCAGAGTTATAAAAGGAAGTGTTCTTGATTTTGCGATAGACATAAGAAAAGGCTCTCCAACGTTTGGACAATATGTCAGTGAGAAATTAACATCAGAAAACAAACATCAATTGTTAGTTCCTAGAGGGTTTGCTCACGCATTTTTAGTTTTAGAAGATAATACCGTATTTGCATATAAAGTAGATAGTTATTATGACGCTAAATCTGATAGAGGAATAGCTTATAATGATAAAAGCTTAAATATAGACTGGAATTTTGATATTAAAGAGTTCAAGCTTTCCGAAAAAGACAAAAATCAACCAACCTTAAAAAATGCACAACTATTTGAATACGGCGTGAATTATCATGAATAAAATTTTAATTACAGGTTCTAAAGGGCAACTAGGAAGTGAGATAGAAGAGCTACATAAGATGTATCCATACTCATTTATTTTTACCGATAAAGATGAATTAGATATAACAAAAAAGGAAGAAATAAAAAGCCTATGCGAAAAAGAAAATATAACTCATATCATAAATTGTGCGGCATACACAGCTGTTGATAATGCCGAAAATGATAAAGAATTAGCGAACCTCATAAATCATAATGCAGTAGAAAACTTAGCTCAAATTTCAAAAGAAAAAAATATATCTTTAGTGCATATTTCAACCGATTATGTATTTGATGGGAAAAACAACCTGCCATACAAAGAAGATAATAAAACAAATCCTCAAGGAGTTTACGGAAAAACAAAACTCGATGGCGAAAAAAAATTATTAAAAATAAATCCAAAAAACTCCATCATAATAAGAACATCTTGGGTGTATAGTTTTTATGGGAATAATTTTGTAAAAACTATGCTAAAATTGGGCAAAACAAAAGAAAAAATCAACGTTGTATATGACCAAATAGGCACACCTACGTATGCAAAAGATTTAGCAAAGTGTATTTTAGATATAATTTCTAAGATAAATAATGAAAATGTAGAGATATATCATTACTCAAACGAAGGTGTTTTGTCTTGGTATGATTTTGCAAAGGAGGTCATGAGTATGGCTAAGCTTGATTGCATAGTTGGCACCATAGAGACTAAAGACTATCCAACATTAGCATCAAGACCTAACTTCAGTCTTCTTAACAAAACAAAAATAAAAGATAAATTTGACATTGAAGTTCCTTATTGGAAAGATGGGCTATATGATTGTTTAAAAAGACTAGGAGAGATAAAATAAATGAGTAAATATATTCTAATAACAGGTGGTGCTGGATTTATAGGAAGCAATTTTATTCCTTATTTTTTAGAAAAATATCCGGGTTATACATTGGTAAATTTGGATCTGTTAACTTATGCAGGAGACCTAGAAAACCTAAAGGAAGTCGAAACAAGTAAAGGATATAAGTTTATTCATGGTAGCATAACTGATAGGAACTTAGTAGAACACATATTTAAAACTTACGATATAAAAGGCGTAATACACTTTGCAGCAGAATCACATGTAGATAACTCCATAAAAAATCCTGAGGTTTTCATAAACACAAACGTCAATGGAACATTTACACTTTTAGATGTTGCATATAAACATTGGGTGCAAAAGCCTTTTGTGCATAAAAAAGGTTATGAAGATGCAAGGTTTCACCACATATCAACGGACGAAGTTTATGGAACATTGGGTGAAACGGGACTATTTACCGAAAAAACACCGTATGCTCCAAATTCACCTTATAGTGCAAGCAAAGCATCTTCTGACATGTTGGTAAGAAGTTATCATCACACTTATGGACTTAACACAATAGTAACAAATTGCTCAAATAACTACGGCCCCAAACAACACGACGAAAAACTAATACCCACCATCATAAGAAATGCACTACAAGGAAACCCAATACCGATATACGGAGATGGTAAAAATATCAGAGATTGGCTATATGTATTAGACCATTGCAAAGGAATTGATTTAGCTTTTCGTAAAGGAACAAGTGGAGAAACTTACAACATAGGTGGCAAAAACGAAAAAAACAATAATTACATAGCAAACACAATATGTGAAATACTCGATAAAAAGCTCCCTAAAGAAAAAAGCTACAAAGAACTCATTAAATACATTGAAGATAGAGCAGGTCATGACAAAAGATACGCCATAGATGCAACCAAAGTAGAAAAAGAACTAGGATGGTTTGCAAAAGAGAATTTTGAAAGTGGAATTAGTAAAACTATAGAGTGGTATTTGGAGAAATATATTGGATAAGCCCACAATGAATTACATAAAAACATTTTATTTATTCTTAATAGATATTGTTAAAAACAAAACATTGTTAATTGATCTTGCAAAAAATGATTTTAAATCTAGATATATGGGAAACTATTTAGGTATATTTTGGGCTTTCATTCAACCCATAATAACTATACTAATTTTTTGGTTTGTTTTTGAAGTTGGCTTTAAAAGTAAACCCGTTGATAATTTTCCATTTATTCTTTGGTTAATGTGCGGAATGGTACCTTGGTTCTTTTTCGCGGACAGTCTCTCTACAGCTACCCAATCCGTCATAGTAAATAGCTATTTAGTTAAAAAAGTTGCATTTAGAGTATCTTTACTTCCCATAGTTCAAATAGTTTCTGCTCTTATAGTACATATATTTTTTGTATTTTTTTTATTATTAATGTTTATATATTATGGCTATTCACCAACAATATATTGGCTACAAATTCCTTACTATGTAATGTGTACTATTTTTTTAACATTAGGAGTAACTTGGCTTACAAGTTCAGTTGTTATTTTTTTCAAAGATTTAGGACAAATAATTACTATGATAATTCAATTTGGTTTTTGGGTTACACCAATATTTTGGTCTCTTAATATGATTCCTGAAAATTATCACAAAATTATAAAACTAAACCTTATTTATTATATTGTTGAGGGCTTTAGAGATAGTCTTATATATAACATATGGTTTTGGGAAAAATTTAATTTAAGTATTCAATATTGGCTAATATCAAGTATATTTTTTATAGGTGGAGCTATAGTATTTAAAAAACTAAGACCACATTTTGCGGATGTATTATAAATGAATAATATTGCTATCAAAGTAACAAATCTTACAAAAACTTATAAATTATATGATAAGCCAATTGATAGACTAAAAGAATCTCTTCTGCCTTTCACAAAAAATTATCATCAAAATTTTTACGCTTTAAATAACATAAATTTAGAGATAAGAAAAGGGGAAACCGTAGGAATAATAGGGAAGAATGGTGCGGGAAAATCAACTCTTCTGAAAATATTAACAGGAGTTTTAACTCCAAGCAGTGGGGCTGTGCAAGTAAATGGTAAAATTTCATCAATTTTAGAATTAGGTGCAGGATTTAACCCAGACTATACAGGTATAGAAAATATATATCTTCATGGCTCAATTATGGGTCACAGTAAAAAAGAGATTGATAAAAAGTTAGAAAGCATATTAGATTTTGCCGATATTGGAGAATTTATAAATCAATTAGTCAAATCTTACAGCAGTGGTATGTTTGCCAGGCTAGCTTTTGCAGTAGCCATCAATGTTGAGCCAGATATATTGATCATAGATGAAGCACTAAGCGTGGGCGATGCAAAATTTCAAAGAAAATGTTTTGCAAAATTTGAGGAATTACAGAAAAAAAATACAACTATACTATTCGTATCTCATGATCTAGAATCTATAAAAACATATACCTCCAGGTGTCTTTATATCAAAGAAGGGATGCTAAAATTTAGTGGGTTGCCTCAAGACGCTACAATCAAATACCTTCAAGATATATTTGGAAAAAAGAGTACAAACATTAAATCTCAAAATGAAGAAAATTCACACAAAAACATAAAAAACACAATATCACATACGGAAATACAACTTGATAAACATAATTCCAAATTAAATTTTGGAAATGGAAATGCAGATTTTGAATATTTGAAAATAAAAGGCTTATCTTCAAATGTATTTCATGGCGATGAAAATTTGGAAATAGAATATAAAATAACTTGGAACATAGATATGATATCACAACAATTCGACATAAACAAATATGATAAAAATCTAATTGTTGGATTACACTTAATTAATACAAAAGGAAATACTTTTTTTGGTTTAAATACTATTTTAAATAATATTAAAATTGATCCATATAAAAGCAATTATGCGAACCACATAATCTTATTTAAAATGCCTAGTTTGATTAGCGGAGATTATTTTTTAACCTCAGCCATTGCTTTTGGAAGCCACGAAAACCATGTCCAATTATGCTGGTATGAAGATGGTATCGAATTAAAATGTATAAGCAACAAAAAACATATCATTGGTTTTTTAGATTTGCCACACACCTTTAAACAAACAGGAGAAAAACATTGAATATTGAATTAATGCATAAAGAAAATCCATACAAAGATTTTGATTTTAAAAAGTATCCTTTAGATATTCGAGGGTGGGGCAGTACCGATCCTAACTTCAGAAAGCTAATTGATAAAATTAAACCAAAGCTCATTATAGAAGTTGGTAGTTGGAAAGGTGGCTCAGCTATATTTATGGGCGAGTACATTAAGGAACAAAATTTAGATTGTAAAATATTATGCATAGACACTTGGTTAGGAGCTGTCGAATTTTTAGCAGACCAAAACGATCAAGAAAGGTATGTTTCTTTAGGAATGAAAAATGGATATCCTACTGTTTATTATCAATTTCTAGCAAATGTTATGCATAAAGGATTAGAAGATATTATTATACCATTTCCACAAACATCAACTTTAGCATCTAGATTTTTAACTTTAAACAATATAAAAGCTGATATGATTTTTATAGATGCTAGCCATGATGAAAAAGATGTTTACGAAGATATGAATAATTACTGGGAACTTCTGAATATGCAAGGCGTTATATTTGGAGATGATTACGATGAACATTGGCCCAATGTCAAACTTGCTGTAAACAATTTTGTAACAGATAATAACTTAGATATTTCTTTTACTGAAAGACAATGGATAATCAAAAAAACAAAGAAAAAAACGAATAACATATCAAATAACATACATAAAAGAGCGAGAGAAAATAAAAAGTTGGCTATAGAATATGAAAGAAATTGCTTTGTATATAAACTCAAATATTTTAATCTTGAGAATGAAAGAAACGGTCTTCATGAAACTATACAAAATTTAAAGAATGATAAAATACAATTGCAAGTAAGTAAGCAAGAACTTGAGAATGAAAGA
>PDWI01002879.1_pt1 | contig 25306 bp, 20 predicted proteins | sample 1430891 | NCBI WGS metagenome assembly PDWI01 (sample SAMN01162508, study PRJNA174530) | Oral metagenome, whole genome shotgun sequencing project. | biome: Marine environment; feature: Marine mammal; material: Swab sample of the gingival sulcus; isolation source: swab sample of gingival sulcus...
CGGAAAATGGCTTTTACAGTGTGTAAAAGTGCTCGCGACACTCGGAAAATGGCTTTTACAGTGTGTAAAAGTGCTCGCGACACTTGGAAAATGGCTTTTACAGTGTGTAAAAGTGCTCGCGACAGTTAGGCTACAAATTGATATAATATCAAAAAAGAGACTGATTAAAATAAATCAGCCCCTTTTGAAAATAAAAACTATATACTAATCAAATTAAATGATATTCATATCATCTAGAACTTTCATTACAGACTTAACTGCTTTTGAAGATTCTTCTAACAATGCTTTTTCCTCATCGTTTAATTTTACTTCAATAATCTGCTCGATACCTTTCTTACCTAATTTAACAGGAACACCAAGATAGATATTTTCCATTCCGTATTCGCCATTTAACAATGCACAAACAGGGAAAATTCTTTTTTGATCACGAACAATAGCTTCAACCATTTGGGCAGCTGCAGCTCCTGGAGCATACCATGCTGATGTACCCATAAGATTAACTAACTCGCCACCTCCAAACTTGGTTCTTTCGATAATTGCATTTAGCTTTTCTTCTTCAATTAAATCAGTTAAAGGAATTCCAGCCACAGTAGTATAACGAGGTAGAGGCACCATAGTATCACCATGTCCACCCATCAATAATGCCTGAATATCTTTAGGAGATACATTCAACTCTTCTGCCAAGAAAGCACGATAACGAGCAGTATCTAATACTCCAGCCATACCAAAAACTCTACTAGAATCAACTTTAGCTGTTAAGAAAGCAGCATAAGTCATCACGTCAAGAGGGTTAGATACAATAATAATAATTGCATCTGGCGAATGAGCAATTATATTTTCAGTTACCGATTTTACAATACCTGCATTGGTTGCAATTAAGTCATCACGACTCATACCCGGTTTTCTTGGCAATCCAGAAGTAATCACTACTACTTCAGAACCAGCAGTTGCAGAGTAATCGTTAGTTACACCTTTTATTCTGGTATCGTAATAGTTGATAGGTGCAGTTTGCCACATATCTAAGGCCTTTCCTTCAGAAATACCTTCTTTAATATCCAATAATACAACTTCTTTTGCAAGCTCTTTTTGAGCGATACAATTGGCACAGGTAGCTCCCACATTTCCTGCACCTACAACAGTAATTTTCATATCAATAAGTTTTTAATTGAAATAGTAGCCCATTGCTACTATTGATTTTTAATTTTTTATATACTCGTAATTATACCATTTGTAACCCCAATCTACATCTGGTATTATTTTACCTTCTTCAGAGAACAAATATACTATTTTAGGTATAACCGAAACTCTATAAAGATATTTTTATTGTAAATATTCCGATGCTTAATTATTGGTTAGGCTCAGGAATAAAAAAGGATCATTTATTTGTTACTCGATTCTCTAACCACTAAATCGGCATGCACAACTATCTCTTTAACCACTTTTGAATCGGGGCTATTTCCCATTTGTTCAAAAAGTAGTTTTGCAGCTTCAATACCCACTTGCTTCGGATTCTGATCAACTGTCGATATAGATGGCACCATATATCTTGAACGACGGCTATTTGAAAAACCAACTATTGCAACATCTTCTGGAATTTTTAAGCCTAATTCTTTTACTGCTGCAATAGCTCCTATTGCTAATTCATCGTTTATAGCAAAAAATGCATCGGGTTTGTTGACTCTTTGCAACATATCTTTTGCTACTGATTTTGCCTCTTCTACGGTAAAATCACAAGGAGCAATTAGTGTTTCATCAATGGTTATATTGTTTTCTTTTAATGCTTTTTCGTATCCTCTTCTGCGATTTCTACCATACAATAAATATTCAGGACCTGTTAAAAGGGCTATTCTTTTTGCACCTCCATGAATCAAATGTTGCACCACTTTATAGGCTGCCGCAGCATCGTCAGCAACCACTTTTGACACGTTCAATTCTTTAGATGTTCTATCAAATAGTACCATAGGAACACCCAAGTCAATAATTTTATGGATATGCTCATAGCTATTTGTAGCACGTGATAGCGATAGAATAATTCCATCCATTCGCATATTTAAGAATCCATTGACATTCTTTTCTTCTTTTTCTTTCTTTTCATTTGAAGAACTCACAAAAACTTGATAGCCGTATTCATCAGCAACTTGCTCGATACCTTTTACTACTGATGCATAAAAAGAACTAACAATTTGAGGTACTACAACTCCAATTGTATTCGATTTTTTTGTTTTTAAAGCTACTGCCAAAGGGTTAGGCTGATAGTTAAGTTCTTTTGCTAATTTCTGCACTGCCTCTCGTGTAGGTAAGCTGATTTCAGGATTGTTTTTTAAGGCTCTTGATACTGTAGAAACCGATACTTTTAACTTCTCGGCGATGTCTTTTATTGTTACTGGCTTGTTTATCATAGTTTCTGATTTTTTCAAATAAGCATCGCAAATATATGTTTTTTAATTTGCTAATGCGGCAATTATTAGTAGAAACAAATCAGAAAAATCGTTTAAATACCAGTTATTATTGACAACCAATTGAACTAATCATATCCCCCTCTCCTACTCTCACATCAACAAATTATCTTATCAACCAATTACCCTATCATCTAACAACTTCAAAAAATATCATCTTCAGAAATAAAACAAAACAACATTCACCTCTAGTAAAAGGTTCTTTCAGGCTTTTATCCTATATTTACACCTTTAGAAATAGAACAATTAAAATCAATAAAACCATGAAAAAGAATATCCTTTACTTATCATTATTATTTGCTGCATTTTTATTTGTTTCGTGTAGAAAACCTGTTCCGATGGATCTATCTAAAACGAATATCATTCCGAAACCTGTAAAATTAGAAGCAACAGGAAGTTCTTTTGAGTGGACAAAACATACCACTATCTATACCAGTGGAAAAGAGGCTAAACCAATAGCCAACTATATGGCAAAACTTATTGCCCCTGCAACAGGATTTCACACTCAAATAAAAACTACTGCAGATATCAATAAATGCAAAGGAGTTGTTTTTAGCATTGATAAAAGTTTAAATAATTTAGGAGCTGAAGGATATCAATTAATGATCACTGAAGATAAAATATTATTAGTTGCACCTCAGCCAGCAGGATTGTTTTATGGCGTACAAACCATCAGACAAATTTTACCCGATAATATTGAGGCAAAAACACTTCAACCAAATACCCGCTGGCTACTGGCTACGGGAACCATTACCGACTATCCAAATTATGCCTATCGTGGTGCAATGCTAGATGTGGCTAGACACTTTTTTTCAGTGGCCGATGTAAAAAAATATATCGACTATATGGCTGCCTATAAAATGAATCGATTTCATTGGCATCTTACCGACGACCAAGGCTGGCGTATTGAGATAAAGAAATATCCCCTACTAACCAAGATAGGAGCTGCTTCGCAAGTGGGCGGAGGCAAAGGCGGTTTCTATACGCAAAAAGAGTATAAAGATATTATCAACTATGCAGCAAAAAGATTTGTTACCGTTATTCCTGAAATAGATATGCCTGGTCATACAAATGCTGCACTTTCGGCGTATGCACCATTAAATAAGAATGGTCGAACAGCCAAACCTTATATCGGAACCGATGTTGGTTTTAGCACGTTAAATAACATCAACACTAAATATACTTTTACCTTTGTTAGAGACGTGCTTAGAGAATTAGCAGCCATCACAAAGGGAGAATATATCCATATTGGAGGAGACGAATCAAGAGCAACAAAGCCTAAAGAGTATATTCGATTTGTAAATACCCTGCAAACTCTTGTGGAGAGAACAGGAAAAAAAACAATGGGCTGGGCTGATATTGCCAAAGGAAAATTAAAATTTCACACCATTGCCCAGTTTTGGCAGACCAAACCCACCAACGCTTTAAAAGCCATCAACCAGAATGCTCAGCTTATCATGTCGCCCGCATCGTATGCCTACATGGATTTAAAGTATAACACAGATTGCAAATTGGGTTTGACGTGGGCAGGATATATTGATGTGAAAAAGGGATATGATTGGGAGCCTAGCACTTTGGTGCCTGAGATTTCAAAAGAACATATCGTTGGAATAGAAGCTCCTCTTTGGACTGAAACCATTGACGATCTAAAAGATATTGAATTTATGGCTTTTCCTCGTTTATTAGGATATGCCGAGATAGGTTGGACTCCGCCTCATCTACGCAACTGGAAAAATTATCGTCAGCGATTGGGAAACCAAGAAAAACGCTTCTTGTTACAAGACATCAATTTTTATCGCTCACCATTGGTGCCTTGGGGTGGTAATAAATCGGATGTAGAAGAAAAAAAGGAGAAGTAATTTTATTAGAAAACTCTTTAAGACGAAGCCAACGACTGCTGAAGTGCTTCGATAACCGCTTTGGCTAACAGTTCTCCAAATAAAGTATGTTTACCGCAATATTCTATTGTGGCGGCATCGCCTGAGGCAATTGCAGTAGAGTCGGTACCTGTGCCTGTGGCAATACGATTGCTTACTCTACTCTTTTCTTTTAATTGTTGTAAACAAGCTGCCTTTGCCTCGGTTATCATCATAATACATTCTACCATTGCATTGTCGGTCAAACAAGCATTTGTCAATACCAATATATTAATGGTGCCTGTTTTGGGAGGAATTGCAATCATCTTTTGATAATCGGCAATATCTCCAGCACATCGGGCATTACTTAAACCTGCTGTAACAAAAGCCCTAATCCATATATCATCGGCCTTTTGCTCGCTTTGAGCCAACGAAGACATATTTGCAGCAGTCATCATGCCTACGCAAGTGCCTTGCCAATGGTTTAAATTGGCAAGGTCGGTAAGCGTAGTGCGTGGATTCTCGAAATTAGTTTCTCCTTTAAAATTAGCATCTACTCTTAGGTTTACAAAGTGATCTGCTTGCTGAAAGCCACCGTTTAAGATTGCCGAGCTTAACATTCTAACAGGTTTGTTAAAATGTAAATGCACAAAACTATTCGTATGCTCTAAAGAGTAACGCATCATTGTTTTTTAAAGGTTTTTATCAGGATACATATTGTTCCACCATTCAGGTTGATTTTTCAGATACTTTGCAAAGTAAGCAAATATGGTATTGTTCCATAATATTCGCTGCGTGTAATTTACAATATGATGATCTTGATTTTTCACTTGCACAAAATCGGTATCTTTTCCTAGTAATTTTAGTGCCTGATACATTTGAATACTTTCCCCAAGTGGCACATTAGTATCCACCGTGCCATGAATAAACAATAGAGGAGTTACAATCTTATCGGCAGCAAAAAGAGGACTCTGATCAACATACATCTTTCTATTGTTCCAAGGAAATGATAAGCCCGAAGCATTGGTGCTATAAGAGTAGCCCCAATATCCTTCGCCCCAATAGCTAGCAATATTACTGATGCCCGCATGAGCTATGGCAGCGGCAAAAATATCAGTACGTGTTTGCAACAACATGGTCATAAATCCACCATACGAAGCACCAATACAACCCACATGTTTGGCATCGGCAAATGGATGAGCCTTCAAGAACTTTTTTGTTCCCTCAATAATTTCATCGGCAGTAGTCAGCCCCCAATTGTTTTGGTGCTTGGCAGAGAACTCTTGACCAAAGCCTGTGGCTCCACTGGGCTGCAATACATACACCACATATCCCATGGCGGCATATAAGTTTAATGGATATCTCCCACCAAAACTTCTCGAGACTGGTGAGGTTCCGCCATAATAGTTCACAATTACAGGATATTTTTTTGAAGCATCGAAGTGCGGAGGATAATAAACTCTTCCGATAATTGTTGTACCATCGGATTTAGTGAAATTCCAATCTTCGGTTTTTCCAAATGTAATGTGTTTTAAGTTCTCTTGCTGTGGATTGGTTAGCAAATCTAAGTTTTCATTCTCGGTGTGATAAACGAAAGCTTGATATGGCGATGAAATACCACAAGCTACATAAGTAAGGGTTTTACCATCATCAGAAACAGAAAAATTGCGAACTAAATCACCTTTACAATTTAATGTTTTAAACGTATCGTTTTGATAGCTATACAAACGCACATAGTCTTTATCGGCAGCACGAATATAAATGTTGCCATCGCTGCACCATTTGGCATTATCAATGGCTGGGTTAAAGTTATAAGTGATTGGTTTTACCTGCTTTGTATCTAAATCGAAAATATACAGTTGCTCGTCATAGTTATTCGCCAAAGGTGCTTTGCCAATATTCTCTCCTATTTTACCAAAACACGATGCTCCTCCCTGAACCAACAATTGCTTTCCATCGGGCGAATATTGAGGATTACCAGCAAACAATTTGTCTTTCCAAATGGTGTCAATGGCAAAGGTTTCCATATTCATCTGATAAAGATTTTGCTTGTCATAAGGATATTCGTTGTAATCAGGGCGACTTTGTGTAAATAAGATAAATTTACCATCGTGGCGAATATCTTTTAGATTGGTAGATATTGCACCGTAAGTAAGACGTTGCTTCACGCCACTTGCGATATCTAGTCGATACAAGAAACTTCTATAACGAAACCAAGGCAAACGGTCTTCCATACCTTGCACTTTTCGTATTTTCCATTCTGCGATATGATTTTTACCGATACTATAAATAATGTAGTCTCCTTTAGGCGACCATCTGTAGTTGCCAAAGTGTGCAATGCCTTCTGCCAATATATCTTCTTTTCCTTTTTCTAAATCATATTGAAAGATTGAGGTTTTTCCTTGATATCTTTTAACATAGCTGATTCCATTGTTTAACGGCAGCCATTGTAGTTGCGACAACTGCGAGCCTCTAAAGTTTACAATTGTTTTTCCTGTGGCAATCTCCTTGATTTCGCTCCATGTTTCGGTTTTGTCAGTAGATGGAATCATGCGAGAATAGGTCAATATCACATTCTTTCCATCAGGACTCACGTTGGTACTTTTCACTTTGATACCACCCAACACTTTCTCTATGGTTAAAAGATGTTGTGGGTTTAATGAGAAATTGATGCTTGCGTTGTGTTGCGGTTTTACATTTACTTTAAAACTATTTTTTTTATTGCTTGATAATAGTTTTACCAATATGCAATGTTTGCCTCGTTCTAAGGTTAATGTGGTCGATTTTGTCTTTCTTTCAGATACAACATAGTTAGAAAGTTGTTTTTTTCCATCAACAAATAGTTCTAACATCGCACCTGTTTCCAATTGTATGTCCACTTTGTCCCAGCGATTGATATCGACATAAGAAGCCATAAACCAAAGCTGATTTTTTGTGTTTGGCAACTTTACCCAACCCTTTCCAGCATCTACGGCTGTCCATTTTAAACGGTGATTATTCCAAATAAAGCTTTGATTTATTTCAGGTTGTAAGTTGCCTAAATCAATTTGACTCTCTTTTAAAAAATCGCTCAAGTCATAAGATTGATCGTCGAAATTTTTGGTTTGACTAAAGGCTGGAAGTGTACATTTTATCGCTCCAACTTTTATCCATTTGTTGATGGTATATCCATCGTCTGATTTTTTATTCTTAGCCATCGTTACCGAGGCAACCAAAATCAAAATAATTGCAAAAAATGTGTGTTTGTTCATCTGTTTTGTATTTTAATTGTTCTTTTCAAATTTTAAATAACCTATTCAGAGAAACCACAAATTAAATACTTATTGTATCTTTTCACAACGCTGAAAAGGTTTACTCTCATCAAATAATTTCCGATAAGTGTGATGCGTTTTATATAATTTTGCATTGATAAAGTCCATCAAATGGCTCATGCGTGGATTAAAATCGCCAATCCAATTCATTTCAAGGGTGCGGAAAGGAAAATCTCTACGTAATCCCATCTTCGAAAACTCATAAATCATTGCCGATTCTATTCCTCGCTTTTGAAATTCAGGAATAACACCAAAAATCAGTCCTATGGCATTCTTATTTCTTTGCAGATACTTATAATACAAGAAACGCAATTTCGCCCACCATGTGATTTTTCCATTGATATGCTTTAAATATTCATTCAAGTCCTGAATCATAATAAAAAAGCCAATGGGCTGACCTTTATAGTAGGCAAACCACATTAATTTCTCGTGAATAATCGGACGTAGTGTCAAGAATATCGATTTTACTTCTGATTCAGATATACCTTCTACTCCAGGTATCTCTTTGCTCCATGTTACATTATAAATAGATGTAAAATCAGTGATAAATTGTTTCTCTTTATCTTTTCGGTAGTGTTGAATGGTGTAATCGGGGTTTTTCAGTAATCGTTCAGCTTTCCACTTGATGATATCACTCAAGTTTTCTGGCGAAAATATGGTTCTATAAGTGAATTGTTTGAAGTAAACTTGAAAACCGTATGCTTCGAAAAACGCTTGATAATAGCTTTTATGATAAGGCATATTATATACAGGCGGATGTTCTCCGTCCACTAACAATCCCCACCATTGATGCCTTTCACCAAAATTAACGGGAGCATCCATGGCTTCCATTTTGTTTTCGATTAACCAGTTTTTACAACAATCAAACAGCAAGAAAGCAGCCTCTTCATTGGGAATGCATTCAAAAAAGCCCATGCCTCCTGTGGGCTGCTGATTTTTATAACAAGTTTCGTAGTCGATAAAAGCGGCAACCCTTCCAACCACATGATTGTGTTGATCGGTTAAAATCCAACGGGCACATTTGCCATGAGAAAACATCTTGTTTGTTGAGGGATTGAAGATATTTTTAATGTCCTTATCTAACGGACGAATCCAATTTTTATCGTTGGCATACAGTTTTACTGGAAGTTCTATAAAATCTTGTTCTAACTGACTGTTGTTTACAACGTGTAGAGTAAAATTGGTTGGCATTATTTATTTTTCTTCTTACGATTAACAAAAGGCAAAGCAATTACCGAAAGTGTTCCCATAATAATAATCATAAAGGTCTGCGAACCGTGTACCACTAAAGCAAAACTTCCTGCTAAATTGCGAATGTTTTCCACATTAGGTAGGTAAATCATTAAAGTACCAATCACCATAAAATGCCATGCCCCAATACCACCTTGAACCGGTGCCACCATGCCAAAGCTACCCATCACAAATACTGTCAACCCTGCAATGGCAGGTAAATTAGAGGTAAAACCAAAAGCGAAAAAGCAAACATAAATCATCAAGTAGTACATCACCCAGATGAAGATGGTGTGTGCAATAAAAGCTCGCTTGTTATTTAAGTTTTTCACGGATTTAAACCCATCAGCAAAATTAGTAATGAGCATATCTAATCTTTTAAACAACCTAGTTTCTTTAAATCTCTTCTTTAATAAAATGAATAAAAGAGTTAGAGCGATAACAGTATATAATGTATATGCAGAAGCAAATATGGTAGATAATTTATTGCTAACACTAGGGTTGTTAGAGAAAAAATCAGATATAACATGATATTGAGAAGCTAGAGTAATCACTAAAAATATCAATAACATTAGTATATCAAGGATACGTTCCAAAACAACTGTTCCTAATAGCTTAGAGAAAGGTAATTTTTCATATCGGTTAATAATGCCACATCGAGTAATCTCGCCCATTCTTGGCAGTGCAAGATTGGCAAAGTAACCCACCATCACCGCTAAAAAAGTATTCATAAACTTAGGGGTTTTCCCTAACGGATCAATCAATAAATTCCATCTGATTGTTCGGCTAATATGGCTTAATAATCCACATGTTAATGATAATAGTATCCACCAATAGTTTACTTTATGTTTTACAGTTTCTAACAGTTCAGTTGCATTTTGATCTTTGTAGGTAACCCAAAATAAAAATGCCCCGATGGAGAAAAATAAAGTGAATTTTACGATATTGGAAATTATCTTACTCAAATCTTTGTAGGTTTTATATATGATAAGAAAAATGAGAAGTGTTTGTAATCTCTCACTTTTCTGTTTTAATAGTTACTTTCTTATTTTGCTCGGCAAAAGTAACTAAATTTTTATAACTCTTTATTTCCGTCTTCAAATGTGTAGTACAAACAATACAAAACAAAGCATTACTAATAAGATAACATGACAATTACTCATACTTTATATACCAACACCAAACCAAAGGTCAATAGCAAAAAGCTAATACCTGTTGTATTATCTATCCCGTCATCTTTTCAAATAAAAATTATTGTATTTTTGGCAGATTAAAATTTGAATTAAAAAGATAACAATGAGCATATTTAAAATAAAAGGAGGCAAGTCCTTAAAAGGTGAAGTAACACCACAAGGAGCCAAAAATGAAGCACTGCAAATATTGTGTGCCGTTTTATTAACAAAAGAACAGGTAACCATTCATAATATCCCAAATATATTAGATGTTAATAAGCTAATAGAATTATTGCAATCGCTAGGCGTAAAAGTTTCTCAAATAGCGAAGAATAGTTACACTTTTCAGGCAGAAAACATTGACCTTGATTATTTAAACTCTCCTGAATTTGCAAAAAAGGGAGGAACATTACGAGGTTCTATTATGCTAATAGGTCCTTTATTGGCTCGATTTGGCAGGGGATATATTCCTCGTCCAGGAGGCGATAAAATTGGTCGTCGTAGATTAGACACCCACTTTTTAGGGTTTGAAAAATTAGGTGCTAAGTTCGAATTTGATGCAGAAGAAAACTTCTACCGTGTTGAAGGAAAAAATTTAGAAGGCTGCTATATGCTGTTAGACGAAGCATCTGTAACAGGTACTGCCAATATAATAATGGCTGCCGTTATGGCAAAAGGTACCACCACTATTTATAACGCTGCTTGTGAACCATATATTCAGCAATTGTGTAGAATGTTAATTCGTATGGGGGCTAAAATAAAAGGTATTGGTTCCAATTTATTATCCATCACAGGAGTGAAAGAATTAAATGGTTGCGAGCATCGCATATTGCCCGACATGATTGAAATAGGCAGTTTTATTGGTTTGGCAGCAATGACAAAATCAGAAATAACAATTAAAAATGTAGCCTATAAAGAATTGGGTATGATTCCCGATGCTTTTAAACGATTGGGTATAAAAATGGAACTACGAAACGATGATATCTATATTCCAAAACAAAACAACTATACCATTGAAAGCTTTATTGATGGTTCTATAATGACCATTGCCGACGCTCCTTGGCCTGGGCTAACACCAGATCTACTAAGTGTGTTTCTTGTGGTTGCAACGCAAGCCAAAGGAAGTGTGTTGATACATCAAAAAATGTTTGAGAGCCGTTTGTTTTTCACCGATAAGTTAATTGATATGGGAGCTAAAATTATTTTATGCGATCCACATAGAGCAACGGTTATCGGACTCAATCACGAACAACAACTGCGAGGAACTGTGATGGTATCTCCTGATATTCGTGCAGGAGTAGCTCTGTTAATAGCTGCACTATCAGCAAATGGAACAAGCACTATTCATAATATTGATCAAATTGATCGAGGTTATGAAAATATTGATTTAAGATTAAAAGCCTTGGGTGCAGATATCGAACGAATTGTAGATTAAACAAAGATGATAAGAACAACAATAATATTACTGCTGATATTGATAACGTATCAAGTATCAGCACAAAAAGAAGGATTTAATGTTGGTAATAAATTACCTGATATTGTTGCCAAATCGGTAAACAATAAAAAAATAAAATTAAGCTCATTAAAGGGCAAGTTGGTGCTGGTGGATTTTTGGGCTTCATGGTGTTCTCCTTGCCGACATGAAAATAAATTTGTGGTGGCTGCTTATCATAAATACCGCAAAAAGAAATTCAAAAATGGTAAAGGATTTACGGTATATAGTTTCTCTTTAGATCAAAGCTATGCTAAATGGAAATCGGCAATCAAGGCAGATAAATTGGCATGGAAATATCATGTTAGCGATTTAAAAGGCTGGTATTCTAAAATCGCATCTAAATTTGGAGTAAAGTCTATTCCTACAAACTTTTTAATTGATGGCAAGGGGGTTATTATTGCTAAAAATTTAAGAGGGATAAAATTAGAACTACTGCTACAATACTACGAGAAAAAATAACTCAGACTTTTAAACATAAAGCTCTAGGAAATATTAAGCCTAAACTCTTTTCGGAGTTTAGGTTTTTTGTTACGATAAGATTTCAAAGCGGCTTTCTCAAAGCGGAGAAACCTTCAAAACCATTTCAAACAGACTGAAAAGCCCATTTAATTAATTTAAGACAGGATTGACTAAAAAATATATCTTTGTGCCAAAATGACGTGAACAATTAAAATGGCAAAGAAATTGTAAAGCGTTGCCACGAGAACTAATGACAGGAAAGATGTCATTATTTTTTTTGAAATTTAATCAGCAAAAAAACAGAAAAATGTCTAAGAAAGATAAAAAAGATAAGAAGGAAGATATCGAGAATCAAGAGCAAGAATTGATTCAAGATCAAGAAGTAGAAACCACAGAAGAACAAACAGAAGAAGCAACTACTAAAGAACAAGAAAAACCTGTTGACAAAGCAGAAGAACTAGAAGCAAAATTGCAAGAAATGAATGATAAATACTTGCGTTTAACTGCTGAGTTTGATAATTATCGAAGAAGAACATTAAAAGAGAAAATGGAACTAACTAAATCAGCTGGTGAAAACATTTTAATCAAAATCTTACCTGTTATCGATAATTTTGAAAGAGCTTTACAATCCATAGAACAATCTGATGATGTAACTGCTTTAAAAGAAGGTGTGGTATTAATCTACAACAACTTTAAAGATTTTATGACACAAAATGGCGTAACAGAAATCGAAGCTATCAATCAAGAGTTCGATACAGATTTACACGAAGCAATTACAAAAATACCTGCACCAGCAGAAGATATGAAGGGTAAAGTGGTAGATTGTATTGAAAAAGGATATAAATTAAACGATAAAGTAATGCGTTTCTCTAAAGTGGTTGTAGGGGAATAATTGCCATTAAAAGTTGCGAAAAAACAAAAATATGTCGAAAAGAGATTATTATGAAGTGTTGGGTGTTGAAAAAACAGCCACTGAAGTAGAATTAAAGAAAGCTTATCGAAAAAAAGCAATTCAATATCACCCAGATAAAAATCCGGGAGATAAAGAAGCTGAAGAGAAATTTAAAGAAGCTGCTGAAGCTTACGAGGTGTTAAGCAACCCTGAAAAACGCCAGCGTTACGATCAATTTGGTCATGCTGGAGTAGGCGGAGCTGCTGGAGGTGGTTTCGGAGGTGGCGGAATGAATATGGAAGATATCTTTTCGCATTTTGGTGATATTTTTGGCGGCGGATCGTTCTTTGGCGGTTTTGGCGGGGGAGGTCATAACTCTCGTTCGGTAAATAGAGGTAGTAATTTGCGTGTAAAAGTAAAATTAAACCTACAAGAAATTGCCGAAGGCGTTGAGAAAAAAATAAAAGTAAAAAAGTATGTAGCGTGTAAAACTTGTAGTGGTTCGGGTGCTAAAAATGGTGCTTATTCAACCTGCTCCACTTGTAATGGAAGCGGACAAGTAACACGAGTACAAAACACTATTTTGGGACAAATGCAAACAGCATCAACTTGTCCTAATTGTGGTGGTGATGGTAAAATTATCACAGATAAATGTACCTCGTGCCATGGCGAAGGAATCACTCACGACGAAGAGGTTATCTCTTTAAATATTCCTGCAGGAGTTGCTGATGGTATGCAATTATCAGTTAGTGGAAAAGGAAATGCAGCCCGTAGAGGTGGTATTAATGGCGATTTATTAATATTGATTCAAGAAGAAGAACATCCTGAACTGGTACGCGATGGCAACGATTTGTTGTATAATTTATTTATTGGAATACCCGATGCGGTATTGGGTACTGCGGTTGAAATCCCAACCATCGATGGAAAAGTAAAAGTGAAAATTGATGGTGGCACTCAAAGCGGTAAAATATTACGCCTGCGAGGAAAAGGTTTACCAGACATCAACGGATATGGTAAAGGTGATTTACTCGTAAAAATCAATGTGTGGACACCAACTAATATTACCAAAGATGAGCGTAAAATGATGGAGAAATTACAACAATCAGAGTCATTTGAACCGCAACCTCAAGCTCATGATAAAAGTTTTTTCAGTAGAATGAAAAGCTTTTTTGAATAGCAGATAGTTCTACAAATCAAAGTAAGCGTTTCCCTAGAAAAGAAACATTCTTATAAAAATAAAGACCTCATGTTTTCAAAATTCATGAGGTCTTTTGTTTTACATTACTTATTCTATTGCAGTGTTTAGATATTGTGTCAGTTCTTTAGCTACTTTATTAAAATATCGACGCTGTTTATAAGCCGATACCCACCGAATACCGTGAATCGCATTGGTTAAGAAAATTTCATCAGCTTGTAATAAATCAGCTTCCGAAATTAAACAGTCATCAAAAACAATATAGTTGTTTGCCGATGCTATTTCTATAATTTGCTGTCGCATCACCCCCTCAACAATACCTGTTGAAAGAGCTGGTGTTTGCAATGTATCTTTAGTAACAACAAATAAATTAGAACTAATACCTTCCATTAAATAACCTTCACTATCCACCAATAAACAATCGTCAAAATGATGAGTTTGGTTATAATTAGCAGCCATGATATATAGCATTGAATTGGCTGTTTTAAAAGAAGAATAGGGTGTTTTTTGTTTGTATATTTCTTTGTAGATGCCAATATTCCAGCCTTTATCATTTAGCATATACTGTTTTGTATCTAATGGAAATACCTCTATAAGAAAAGCAACTTGGTTTGATTTGGGCGTATATAAACCATCGCTATCACGAAACACACTCAAACGAATTCTATTTCCTCCAAAGTATCTATTCTTATTAATCGTATCGGTGATATATTTTTCTAACAGTTCTTTAAAATGGCTAGGAATATCCATATTCAAAACGGTCATTCCCCTTATTAACCTATCGTAATGCTGTTCAAAAAATTGTATTCTTGAGCCTATTGCATGAATAGTTTCGAACAAACAATCGCCATATCTAAAAGAACGATTTTTACTTTTAAAAACAGTCGCATCTTGTGGGTGAAAAACACCATTAACATTAATATAAGGAGTGTGTGGCTTCATCTATTTCCTTGAAATTTCGTCTAAAATCTGATTACAATACGACATAATATTTTCATTGGCATCAATTAAAATACCCTTTATTCCTGCTGCTGTTGCAGCATCAATATCTCGTTTACTGTCACCAATTAAATACGATTGATTACTATCGATATCAAAATCAGCAATGGCTTTCTTTATGAAATAAGGATTGGGTTTTCGGCAATTGCATGGAGCAACACTTTCGTGATGAGGACAGCAATAAATTTCTTTTATATCAATATTATGTTGATGTAATATATCCAATAAATAAGCATGTACTTTATTTACATCATCAAGCGAATAAATGCCTTTAGCAACGCCTCCTTGATTTGTAATGATAAACAGTAAAAAACCTGCATCCCTAAATTTCTGCAAAGCATCTATAATTCCATCGTTTATTTTAAAGTCGGTGATTTTATAAATATAGTAGTGTCCTATATCCGAATTAATCACCCCATCTCTATCAAAAAAAATGGCTTTTTGCATCATGTTAAATTTTATATGATTATCGATTGATTAGATGATTAAAAAAGATGACTTAAAAACCAATGAAACAATTGAGGTTTTATGATTAATGGAAAAAGAAATCCAAATATTGCTCCATAAAAATGAGCATTATGTCCAATATTGTCAATATTTCGCTTGCTCATGTAATAAGAATAATAAAGATATGCAGGAGCCAATATGATACCGGGAACAGGAAGTACAAACATGATATATATCTTTGCCATTGGAGCAAAAAGAATAGTGGCAAACACCACTGCTGAAGTTGCTCCCGATGCTCCTATAGCATTGTAATTATAATTGTCTTTGTTTTGATAAAGATCATATATAGTAGCACTAATAATTGCACCTAAGTAGAGCACCAAGAAATAGATGGTACCCATAAATCCAAAGAAATCGGTAAAATATTGTTGCAACGAAGTACCAAAAAAGTAGAGTACTAACATATTCACAAATAGATGTTCCCAATTAGCATGAAGAAAGCCATAAGAGATAACCCTATACCATTCTTTTCGATGTACCACCTGATAAGCATTAAACTGATAGCGATACATTAATTCTGGTTTCTGAAATGCCGAATACGAAAAAATAACCGTGATAGCAATTATTATTATTGTCATATGATTTGATTTTATATTGCCGCAAATATAGGGAAAGTATCTTTCATAATGCGGTAATGTGATAATGTGGCAATGTGATAATGAAAGAGAGGAAATTTCTTTTTCCTCGTCATTGCGAGAAGCGAGGATACGAGTGCGGAAAGATTGCTTCACTCGTATTCTCGCTCACAATGACGGATAGAAAAAGACCTCAGGGGATTTGGAAACCCCTGAGGTCTAAGATTTGAATAAATTATAATATTTCTTTTTTAAGAAAATTGATATACTCTAAATACATCAATCGGTGTTTAACCATTATTTATTGTCCCATTTGGCAGTATCATCTTTCAGCCATTTTCTGATTTTTTCTGTAGGCTTATTAGGATCAAAACCTTTATCCACTTTTATTGATTTTAAATGCGGACAGGTTATTGCTTTAAATGTAACTTATCAGATTTAAAGTTTTTGTTATCACCTCCTTCTCCACCATTTTCGCCACAATTGGTATTATACTTTGCATGAGGATCCTTAAACCATTTTTCAGGAATATTGTTTAACTGAGTTTGATTTACTTGTATGCAATGCAACTCAGGATTACCGTAACTATAAAACGTTGACAACTTGATATTTTTGCTAACATCTAAACTTTTTAATTTGTTGTCTTGACACCAAAATTCAGTTAGTTCGGTACTACCACTTACATCTAAAGAGGTAAGCTGATTTTTTTCACAACGTAAAAAAGTTAACTTGGTGTTATTCTTCATCTCTAAACTAGTAAGTTGATTTCCTGAACAACTTATTTCTGTCAATTCTGGATTATTTCTTGCATCTAAACTAGTAAGTTGATTTTCATCACAACGTAGCATTTTTAATTTGGTGTTTTTACTGATATCTAAACTAGACAGATTACAACCAAAGCCTATAAACTGTTCTAAGTTGATGTTTTTAGAGATATCAATAGCAGACATAGAAGGAGTACGCATAAACATTAACCATTTCAGATTTGTATTTTTACTAATATCAATAGAGCTTATTTTAGTCTCATGAAAAACTAATGTTTCTAAAGCTGTATTTTGTGTAACATCTAAAGAAGTGAGATCTGTACAACGACAATCTAAAACGGTTAATTGTTTGTTTTGTGTAACATCTAAAGTTGTTATTTTATTGGCACCACAACCTAAATAAGATAACTTTTTATTGTTACTAACATTTAATTCTGTTAAATCATTGTCAAAACAATCTAAGGTAGTTAATACTGGATTCTGACTAATATCTAATTTTTGTAATGAATTATTTTGGCATTTAAGAAGACTTACTTTACCGTAAATGGTAATGGTTTTAATACTTTCTTTTTTCTGATAGGTAACAACTTCGTTTTCGCTAAACTTTGTAACAACTTCGTTTTCGTCTCTCATTTTATTACCATTAAGATCAATCCAAATATCTTTCTTGTCGGTATCAGCAGCATTTATTGTCAATTTTAAATCTTTATTATCGGTGGTCATACTTATATTGAAAGAATCGTCAGCACCTCCACAAACATATTTTGTATGACTATCTTTTCTCCATTTGCTGATTTTATTTTTAGCCTGTTCTGGATTTATTTTTATTTCGGCTAAATCTTCATTATAATGGCAATCGAAAATGGTTAGCTTTACATTCTTACTCAGATCCAGATAAGTAAGCTGATTCGATAAACAGAATAAACTATAAAGGTTTATATTTTTACTCACATCTAACTGTGATAACTTATTTTCTGAACAAGCCAAAGCAGTTAGCTTGGTATTATTCGCAACGTTTAATTGCTTTAATCGGTTACTATCAGAATTCAATTGCTCCAATTGGGTGTTTTTACTTATATCTAACTGAGATAATCGATTTTCGGAACAATCTAAATAGGTTAGTTTGGTGTTATTCGTAACATCTAATTGTTTTAATTTCGTATTGTTAGATATCAACCGAATCAATTGAGTATTTTTACTTAAATCTAAAGTAGTGATTAAATTATGACCACATTCGATATGTGTTAAAGCATTATTTTCACTAATATCTAATGCAGTTAATTCATTGTCGATACAAACAAAATAGGTTATTTTACCATAAACGGTAACTGTATTTGTTTGTAATGTATAGGTTCCTTTTGATTTTACGTTTACTCCATTTTTTGTTGTTTTTGAAGAAAAATAGGTAACAATTTCATTATCTTCTCTTGTTCCGTTTCCATTCAAATCAATCCAAACATCAGGTTTATCTGCTTCTTGAGCTCCAATTACTAGTTCCACACTTTTTTTGTTGGTGGTAAAAGTCATTTTATTGGATACTTTTTTTCTTACAGTAACCTTGCAGGTGGCTGTTTTGTTGCCATCGTTTGAAGCAACTGTAATAGTAGCAACACCTTTTTTTATGGCTGTAATCAATCCGCTGTCGCTAACTGTTACAATACTATTATTGCTACTACTCCAAGTAACGGTTTTATCGGTGGCATTATCTGGCAATACAGTTACTGTAAGTTGCTTTGTTTCGCTTTCCATTCTAGATATTTCTGTTTGATCAAGCTTCACTTCAGTAACATTTATCACTTTTGCCTTTACAGTAACCTTACAAGAAGCTGTTTTGTTGCCATCTTCGGTGGTTACGGTAATGGTGGTATTTCCTGCTTTAAGAGCTGTTACCAAACCATTATTATCAACCGTTGCAATGGTGTTATCGCTACTCCTCCACGTTATGGTTTTGTTGGTTGCTTCCTCAGGTTGAATGGTTGCTACAAGTGTTTCGCTTGTTGCCTCAACCAAGGTAAGTGTAGTTTTGTTTAAAGTTACTCCTGTAACTTTGTTTACGATTTCATCATCGTCTTTACATCCCGATAGAATTGCCAATATGGCAAGGATGCTTATCATTGAAAGTTTAAAAATATTTTTCATTGTATGTTTATTTTATGAGTTAAAAAAAAAAGCCAATGGCTCTTGGCTTCTTGCTGTGAGCCATTGGCGATTACTAATTGTTAAGATAACACACTATTAAATCACATCTTTATTCTCCTTTTTTACTATCTCGAGCCTTGATTTTTTGTTGCACATCGCTAACCGCCGAGTTAATTTTTTCGGCTAGAGGCTTGTAAGCCGCTTCGCCATCGATGATAGCATAGGCCTCAATGTGTTTGCACAACTCCTCAAATACCGCTTGCATGTTGCGACGTTCTTCTTTGGCAAGTCCTTTAACCTTTTCTGATTTTATAACAATACGCTGATTGTATAGTTGCAGGAATTGGGTATTTGCTTCTTCCAATTTCTCTAGCCAATTAGATACGCCAACTGTTGTTACATGTGCCTTGTATTTGTCCGATTTAAAATCGCCTATTATATTTGATAGCACCGACGATTCTTCAATTTGAGAAATTTCTTGTATTTCCTTACCATAGTTTTTTGCTACATCATAAAGGGTTTTTGCTGCATCAGAAATTGCCTTATCTGGAAAATAGACAGTACTTCTTAATACGCCGATTAATCCTGTAAAAATATCATCACGCAAATTATCTATGGCTAATAAATCGTCAGTAACACCTGTTTTGCGTTGTTGTAACACCGCATCGTCAAGTGCGTGAAAGGTATCGAAAAACAGTTCTGCTTCTGTTTTTATTTTTAACGCCTCTAAATCTTCCTCTTTTAAGTAAGACGAGATGTTCTCCATTACTCCAAAAAACTCCATTAAATGAGCTCTATGTAAATTGGTTGTTTTAATTATATTTTTCATAATACTATGCTTTTAATGATAATTTATTGTTGAAAGTTGTCAATTATACTTTCGGAGACTCCGAAAGTACCGTTGACACCTGTCAATTGTTATTCCGGAAGCTCCGAAAGTACTGTTGACACCTGTCAATTGTTATTTCGGAGGTTCCGAAAGTACCGTTGACACCTGTCAATGGCTATTCCGGAAGCTCCGAAAGTACCGTTGACACCTGTCAATGGCTATTTCGGAGGTTCCGAAAGTATTATTGACACCTGTCAATGGCTTTTTCGACAAACTTTCATGTATTATATTCTCTAATATCAGCATGTTATACCAGTTGTAATTTGAATTTATCCAAAAGAAAAAGGAAAATAGGACTTTTTAAATTGGGGAAATTTAAGTTACAAATGGTATAATACATGTTCGGAAGTAGGTTGTAGCACTTTATAATTAACTAATTCTTAATTACAAATTGTTATAGCTACTTCCTACTGGTTCGAATGCCCTCGCCACGTACTTCAAATGTTTTTCTTGATTTTATCCAAACTATCCAGTTGAATTGATTTTTTAATGATTGGATATACTGGGATATGATATGTGATAGTGTACTACCGTAAGTCATACTGGTGCTCCAAATTATGCGGATAAAATAGTTATACCAGCGATATGTTATGGTTATATTTGAAAGTAAACTATTCATTGCTTGGAGTTTTTGTTTCCCAAATATAGTAAATTATATTCAACCTTCAAAAGAGAGTTGGCTAAACAAAACAATTCGCAATAATTTAATGCGGCAATTATCCTAATTCCACATAATCTTAAACCACTCCTAGTAGTTAGACCAGTTGTAAATTGAATTTACCCAAAAGAAAAAGAATATATTTTTCTTAATACGAAAAAGAAAAACGAGTCATAACCGTAACTAAGGCGAATTTTTATTTTGAAGAAGAAAGGAAAATAGGACTTTTTAATTGGGTAAATTTAAGTGACAAATGGTATTAGAACATCATATCTAAAACGTTTGTTATGCTATTTGCTCTTTAATAAATAATTTTAACTTTGTGCCTACAAAATCATAAATACTACAGAAATATGAAAAAACAAAGTCGAGTTCGCACACTCAATCAGTTTATCATCGAACGCCAATCGGATCACCCCGGAGCAAAAGGCGAATTATCTAGAGTTTTACACCATGTTGCCGTTGCAGCAAAAATAGTACACCGCGAAGTAAACAAAGCCGGATTAGTTGACATTTTAGGAGCAGAAGGAGCACAAAATATTCAAGGCGAAGAACAACAAAAACTAGATGTTTTTGCCGATGAACATTTTATTGATGCCTTAAAAGCATGTGGTGAATGCTGTGCAATAGCTTCAGAGGAAAATGAAGATATTATTGTTTTAGATGACGAGTTAAGCAAAAATGGGAAATATGTTTTCTGTATGGATCCTTTAGATGGCTCATCAAATATTGATGTGAATGTTTCTATTGGTACCATCTTTTCTGTTTTCGAAAGAATTAGCCCCCGTGGAGAACTTGCAACAATAGAAGATTTCCTACAAGAAGGAAGCAAACAAGTTGCAGCTGGTTATATTATTTATGGATCTTCTACAATGATGGTTTACACCACAGGAAATGGTGTTAATGGATTTACTCTTGACCCTTCAATTGGTGAGTTCTGTTTATCACACCCAGATATCAAAACCCCAAATTCAGGAGCCATCTACTCTATTAACGAAGGAAACTATATCAACTTTCCTTTAGGGGTAAAAAAATATATTAAATACTGCCAAGAAAAAGATGGACGCAGTAAACGCCCTTATACCTCAAGATATATCGGCTCTTTGGTTGCAGATTTCCATCGTAACCTACTAAAAGGAGGTATTTTTATTTACCCACAAACCAATAAAAACACAGGAGGTAAATTACGCTTAATGTATGAATGTAACCCTATCGCTTTTATCGCAGAACAAGCAGGAGGTAAAGCAACCGATGGAACAGGCAGGATATTAGAAATTGTACCTGACAGTATTCATCAACGGGTACCGTTTTACACTGGTTCTAAAAATATGGTAAATAAAGCAGAAGAGTTTCTCAACTTCTTCAACAATATTTAAAAATTAAAGACTGTCCTCAAAAAAAGGGCAGTTTTTTTATGCTATTTTTATTGATAATAGGGAGCTTAAAAACTGTTATATAACATCATAAAAAAGAAGGTTATTCTGCTTTTATTCATTTTTTTTGTCGCGGAAAATATCAATTTAAAAAAACAAATTATGTATAGAATAGAATCTGATTTATTAGGTGAAATACAAGTACCTAAAAATGCTTATTATGGTGTACAAACCCAAAGAGCTATAGAAAATTTCCATATCAGTGGAACTACTATGAGCGATTATCCTGAAATGATAAAAGCAATAGCTAATGTAAAACTTGCTGCAGCGAAAGCGAATAACAAATTAGGTATATTAGATGATAAAATTTGTGATGCAATTGTACAAGCTTGCCAAGAATTATTAGAAGGAAAATATCAAGATCAGTTTCCTGTGGATATGATTCAAGGAGGAGCAGGAACTTCGGTTAATATGAATGCTAACGAAGTGATTGCAAACCGTGCATTAGAAATAATGGGATACGAATTAAGCGACTACAAACACTGTTCGCCAAACGACCATGTGAACCTTTCGCAATCAACTAACGATGCCTACCCAACAACTCTTACGCTTACATTATTCAATATGAATAAGAAGTTTGTTGCTGAATTGGCTAATTTGGTGGCATCTTTCCGCAAAAAGGGAGAAGAATTTGCTGACGTAATAAAAATGGGACGTACTCAATTACAAGATGCTGTTCCAATGTCACTAGGACAAGAATTTGAAGCTTTTGCTGTTCTTCTTGAAAAAGAAATCAAACAATTAAACATCGCAGCAGAACAGTTCCTAGAAATAAACATGGGTGGTACTGCTATTGGTACAGGAATTAATGCCCCTAAAGACTTTCCTAAAGTTTGTGCAGAATACTTATCAGAATTAACTAACGAAAAATTCTATGCTGCAGAAAACTTAATTGCAGCATCTCCTGATACAGGAGGATTGGTAGTTTACTCTTCTGCATTAAAGCAAGTAGCTGTAAAATTATCAAAAATCTGTAACGACTTACGTTTGTTATCTTCAGGACCTCGTGCAGGATTCCATGAAATCAACTTACCTAAAATGCAACCAGGCTCTTCTATCATGCCAGGAAAAGTAAATCCTGTTATTCCAGAAGTTGTTAATCAAGTTTGCTTTAAAGTATTTGGTAATGATATCGCAGTAATTGCTGCTGCCGAAGCAGGACAATTAGAATTAAATGTAATGGAGCCTGTAATTTTCCATTCTATATTAGAATCAGTATTATTCTTGCAACGTGCATTTGAAACATTACGTGTAAAGTGTATCGATGGTATTACTGCCAATAAAGAAGTATGTGAGAATATGGTACTAAATAGCATTGGTATCGTTACTGCTTTTAACCCTCATATTGGTTACAAGAAAAGTACTGCTATTGCAAAAGAGGCTTTAGCTACAGGAAAATCAGTAAAATCAATTGCTCTTGAGCAAGGCTTGTTATCAGAGGCTGAAATCGACGCAATTTTAGATCCTAAAGCAATGCTAGAAGCATAATTTCTGAAGGATATAAAATATCTCAAAAGAAAACCCCTTATTCCAATCGGATAAGGGGTTTTTATTAACAATTAAAACCTTATTATAAATTATCTAAAGCCTGTTTTAAATCTGCGATGATATCATCTGCATCTTCTAAACCTACCGAAAGACGTACTAAATCTTCAGCAATTCCACTTGCCTCACGCTCTTCTGGTGTATATGGCGAATGTGTCATACTTGCAGGATGCTGAATTAAACTTTCCGTATCACCCAAGCTCACTGCTACGGCACACATATTAACGGTATTGATTAATTTTTTACCCGCTTCTAAACCACCTTTTACAAAAAAAGCAATCATTGCTCCAGGTTGGTTCATTTGTTTCTGTGCCAACTCATACTGAGGGAATGATTTTAATCCAGGATACAATACGCTCTTCACCGCAGGATGCGATTCTAAAAATTCAGCTACTTTCTGAGCATTCTTACAATGTTCATCCATACGAACTTTAAGCGTCTTCATTCCTCGACCTATTAAGAAAGCATCAAAAGGACTCATACTAGCACCTGTCATGTCCTTTACACCTACCAAGCGAACTTGATCAATAAATTCTTTCTTTCCAACAATAAATCCAGCAATAACATCACCATGACCATTCAAGTATTTTGTTGCTGAATGGATAATAACATCGGCACCTAGTTCCAACGGACGCTGTAAATAAGGTGTACAGAAAGTGTTATCAACATACACTAAGCATTCTGGATTTGCTTTGTGTGCCATATCGGCTAATAATTCAATATCCGAGATATACATATTCGGATTGGCTGGAGTTTCTAAATACAACACTTTGGTATTTGGACGTAATGCCTTTCTTACCTCTTCAGCATCTCTAGTATCAACAAAAGTAACTTCTACTCCAAATCGGGAGATACCATGAGCTAAAAATGCGTAAGTACAACCATACAATGTTTTTGCAGCCACAATATGATCGCCTGCATTTACACTAACCCAAATAGCTGAAGTTACTGCTCCGATACCCGATGATGCAGCCATTGCAGCTTCAGCACCTTCAAGTAAAGCAAGACGCTCTTCAACTTGTGTTACCGTTGGATTACCCAAGCGAGTATAAATATACCCATCTTCTTCTAAAGCAAAGCGACGACCACCCTGTTCGGCTGATTCAAATGTAAACGTTGATGTTTGGTAAATAGGCGTTGCTAACGCTCCAAACTGATTTTTCTGATGCCCCCCGTGAATACTACGTGTGGCAAACTTCATTTTTTCAATATCTTTTCTATCCATTTTAATTTGAGATTTATAACGATTGCAAATGTAAAAAAAACACCGAATTGAGCAAGTAATACCTGTTGTAATCTGAGTTTATCCAAAAGAATTTACTTTTATTTTAATATGATAAAATACTAATCAATTATATATTAACTTAGACAATGGGATAATTAGATAATGGGATAATTAGGCAATGTGATAATTAGGCAATGTGACAATTAAAAAATGTAGAAATCTATTTACACCACTGCAGGAAGCTCTTGTAAAGTGTAGAAACCTATTTACACGGCTGCAAGAAGCTTTTGAAAAGTGTAGAAACCTATTTACACCACTGCAAGAATCTTTTGAAAAGTGTAGAAACCTATTTACACCACTGCAGGAAGCTCTTGAAAAGTGTAGAAACCTATTTACACGACTGCAAGAAGCTCTTGAAAAGTGTAGAAAGCCTTTACACGGCTGCAGGAAGCTCTTGAAAAGTGTAGAAACCTATTTACACCACTGCAGGAAGCTCTTGAAAAGTG
>PDWI01002880.1_pt1 | contig 25304 bp, 20 predicted proteins | sample 1430891 | NCBI WGS metagenome assembly PDWI01 (sample SAMN01162508, study PRJNA174530) | Oral metagenome, whole genome shotgun sequencing project. | biome: Marine environment; feature: Marine mammal; material: Swab sample of the gingival sulcus; isolation source: swab sample of gingival sulcus...
ACGGCCAGTAACCATTAACTATGTTAGGAAACCAATGATGAACCAATTACAAGCATTAAAACAAATGACCGTGGTGGTTGCCGATACCGGTGATATTGAGGCGATGAAAAAATATCAACCGCAAGATGCCACGACTAACCCATCGCTGATTTTAAGTGCGGCGGCGCTGCCGCAATATGCCGAGTTAATTGACGAGGCCATTGCTTATGCCAAATCGCAAAGCAATGATTTTGCCCAACAATTAATTGATGCTCAGGATAAACTGGCAGTCAATATCGGTTTGGAGATTTTGAAAATCGTTCCCGGACGCGTATCCACCGAAGTCGATGCGCGTTTGTCTTACGACAGTGAACAAACCATTGCCAAGGCACGTAAGTTAATTAAGTTATACAATGCTGCGGGGATTGCCAATGACCGTATTTTAATCAAAGTCGCGGCGACGTGGCAGGGCATTCGTGCCGCCGAGCAACTGGAAAAAGAAGGCATTAATTGCAACCTTACCTTGTTGTTTTCACAAGCTCAAGCCCGCGCCTGTGCCGAGGCTGGCGTCTATCTTATTTCTCCTTTTGTCGGGCGCATTCTCGATTGGTACAAGGCCAACACGGACAAAGACAATTATGCGGCCAACGAAGATCCCGGCGTGGTGTCCGTGACCTCAATTTACAATTATTATAAATCGCACGGCTATCAAACCATTGTTATGGGAGCCAGCTTCCGCAATATCGGTGAAATTACCGAGTTGGCCGGTTGTGACCGCTTAACGATTGCTCCTCCTTTATTGGCAGAATTGGAAAATAGCAATGAAGAGTTGGTAGAAAAATTAACCGACACCGGCAAAACGACAGAAAAGCCGGTACCGATGTCAGAAGCCGAATTCTTATGGCAACACAACAGCGATGCAATGGCAGTGGAAAAACTCGCCGAAGGCATTCGCAAGTTTGCAGTTGACCAAGAGAAGTTGGAAATGATGTTAAGAGAAAAACTTTAAAAGTTTAATGCACGAATCTCTCCAGTAGATCCAGTAGGCTATCCGTCGTTTCTAGCTTGCGTTTTAAGTGTATCGGTATAGTCACGAGCGACGGTCACATACTCAATTTCTAGCTCCCTAGCAGCAGAGTACCAATGCAGAGTACCAATAATAGCCCCTCCCTACTAAGCAACATCTGTATAACATTGACAGCTTGCCTAAATTGCCATGCTTTGAGGCTTGGGTCTTGTCCCAATTGGGTAAAATAGTGTTCGATTTGTTGTGGGATGTTGTCGTATACTTTCTATTCATGAAGCTAGACTGAATGGTTTATAGCAGTAGTTATGATAAAGCGAACAAAACGCGAATCTGATAGGCGCTTGTGCTCCAGTGATTGAGCTGTGACTATCAAATTTATTAAGACAAAAATAGAGGATAAAATCATGAATTGGTATATTGAAGCTTTAAAGAAGTATGTTGTCTTTAATGGAAGGGCAAGAAGAAAAGAATATTGGTTTTTTGTCTTATTTAATATCCTTATTTTTATTGCATTGGGAATTATTGACGGCATCACCGGAAGTTTTAGTCCCGAAATAGGAATGGGTCTTTTAAGCGGTATTTATTGGTTAGCAGTTTTAATCCCCGGTATTGCAGTATCTATTCGACGACTTCATGACACGGATCGTAGCGGTTGGTGGCTTCTAATTGGTTTAATTCCGATTATAGGAGCGATAGTATTAATAGTATTTATGGTTCAAGACAGCAAACCCGGACAAAACCAGTATGGCACAAATCCCAAAGAAGCAACTACTTGATATTACTCTTCACTGGGCTCATTTCACTCGCTACTAAACTCTGCGTTAGGTGAAGGGAAGTCCTGTCTTTCATTTACGCTATTTATTTACAGGGCAAACTTTATGAGGAAAAAATTATGAGTAATTTTGTAAAGGCATTTGTAGTATTAGTAGTTACGTTCGCTATCTATTCACCTTCCGTCTATAGTCACTGCCAAATACCGTGTGGTATCTATGATGATCATGCTCGTGTTCAAGCAATGCTAGAAGATGCCGCAACAGCAAGAAAATCCATAACACTGATTGCTGAATTATCTGGTAAGTCAGATGCCCAATCTAACAATCAAATTGTTCGTTGGGTTATGAATAAAGAAAAGCATGCCCAAAATGTAATTTCAACTATTAGCGATTACTTCCTGACACAAAGAGTTAATGCAAAGCAAAAAGATTATGTTGAAAGATTGAAGAAACATCACGCCGTTATTGTGGCAGCAATGAAAGTAAAGCAAAATGCAGATATGAAATATGTAGATGCCTTAGAGGCAAGTATTAAAGAGCTACAGCCTTACTACCCGGAGCATAAGCATTAATCTCACCTAACAAGGCAAATTCACTCGGACTGCCAAAAGCTGCGCTGTCGCTCATTCCTTGCCACGCAGCTTTTATCACCAGAAGATACCCGCACACATACAAAACCCCGCGAACTTAACTGACCTGAATGAGAAATATAAAGCCGATACCCCTGCACTCGTGATGACCTCAGCATCACTCATGTATTGATTAGGTTTTTTTTGATGTAACTGAATAGTTAAAAGGTCGTCACGCAAACAATATAGGGGTATGATTTCATCTTCCATGAGAGGCTCGTTTCACGATGCTCATGGAATTTGCTTACACGCAACTTGGGTTAAAACAATAAATGAGGATAATTTTATGGAGTTTCTTTCAAATATATTAACTGTTATCAATAAACAGTTCTTATCTAATGCACCGCTCTTGCTGGGTTTGGTGGCATTTATCGGTTATCTTCTCCTCGGTAAAGACAAGACAACCATTCTCAAGGGAACAATTAAGACTATCGTCGGTTTTTGGCTGGTTAAAACTGGCGCCGGTGCCTTGGTTAAAGGCTTTAAGCCGATTATCTTAAAACTCAACGAAGTTCACGGGTTGGAAGGGGCAATCGTCGACCCTTACACCGCCATGCAAGCCACGATTACTACCATGGGCGATAACTATGCCTGGGTTGGTTTTGCCGTACTACTGGCTTTGGCTTTAAACATTCTATTGGTGTTATTCCGTCGCTTTACCGGTATTCGCACCATTATGTTAACCGGACACATTATGTTCCAGCAGGCAGGTTTAGTTGCCGTATTCTATATGATACTTGGTGCCAGTATGGCTGAAACCATTATTTATACTGCCATTATTATGGCGCTGTACTGGGGTATTTCCGCCAACATTATGTATAAACCCACGCAAGCCGTTACCGGTGGTGCCGGTTTCTCCATTGGACACCAACAACAGGTTGCCTCTTGGATTGCCACTAAAGTTGCTCCTAAATTAGGGGATAAAAATGACAGTGTTGACCACATTAAATTACCAAAATGGCTACACATTTTTCACGACAGTGTGTCTGCCACCGTTATCGTCATGACCGTGTTCTTCGGTATTATCTTACTGACTTTCGGTATGGACGAACTGGGCAAAATGGCAGGCAACACCTGGATTCCTATTTATATTCTTGAAACCGGCGTTAAGTTTGCCGTAGCGATTCAAATTATCGTTATCGGTGTGCGTATGTTCGTTGCCGAGTTATCCGAGGCCTTTAAAGGGATTTCTGAAAAAATTATTCCCAACGCCGTACTTGCTATCGACTGTGCGGCCATTTATGCCTTCTCTCCCAATGCCATGGTATTTGGTTTCATGTGGGGTGCGATTGGTCAAATCGTGGCCGTTATCATCTTGTCACCATTTGTCTTTAACGCATCCATTCTGATTATCCCCGGATTTATCCCGATGTTCTTCTCTAACGCCACTATCGGTGTCTTTGCTAACCAGTTCGGTGGTTGGAAAGCAGTGATGAAGATTTGTTTTATTATGGGTATGATCGAAATCTTCGGTTCGGCTTGGGCGATTAGTATCTTCTATGCTCAAGGAGCGTCATTTAACGGTTGGATGGGTATGGCTGACTGGGCGATTGTCTTCCCGCCAATTTTTGAAGGCATTGCTGCTAGCATGCACATGATGCCTAAGAATCTGGCCTTCTTTGCTTTCGTGGCATTCCTGTGCGCACTGGCAATGATCTATATGATTCCGGCAGGTCGCAAATTGCGTGCGGATGAAGCCGCCGCGCTGGCCGCCGGTAAGACACTGGATGAAATGGACGGCTACGGTGTACAGAAAGAAGACGATACGCCGGTAGAACATGTTGCTGCCAGTGCCGCTGATGGCAAAGCTGTTCGCATTTTGGCGGTTTGTGGCAGTGGTCAAGGTTCTTCCATGATGATGAAGATGAAGATTGGTCAATATCTGGATAAACACGGTATTGCCAATGTCATGGATTCTTGTGCTGTGACCGATTATAAAGGAAAAATGAATAGCGTTGATATTATCGTTTGCTCAAATCACTTAGCCGGTGAAATTGACGGTTCCAGTAGCGGTGTATCGGTACTTGGTGTGCAAAATATGCTTAATCCTAATTCATTTGGTGAAGAGCTCATTGCGCTCATCAAAAAACACACGAATTAATCAGTTAATTTAACTGTTAACACCTTTCTTTAAGCCATTAGGGAAAGGTGTTAACACCAGAAGCATGGAGTGAATACAATGTTAAAAGAATCGCTAATTGAAAATAAGGCCATTAAGTTAGGTGTCAGCGCCAGTAATTGGCAAGAAGCCGTTAAAATCGGCACGGATTTGTTGGTGGCCTCGGGCGCAGTCGAAGCGCGTTATTACGATAAAATTATCAGTAATATTAACGAACTGGGACCTTATGTTATTTTGGCACCGGGATTGGCGATGCCACACGCGCGCCCGGAAGACGGTGTTAATCGCACGGCATTTGCTTTGGTGACATTAAAAGATCCGATTTGTTTCGACAATGACGATACGCCAATACAGGTGTTGGTGACCTTGGCTGGTAGTGATAACGATGTACATATGCAAGGTATTGTCGAAATAACCCAGTTATTTGATGATGATGACCCTGACAGTGAAACAGGTGTTGATACACAAAGTATTGTAAACTGTAGCACCAAGGAAGAAGTTTTTGCCATTATCGATAAAAAAATTAATTAACCAATATGCCTGTTAAGCCGATGCTAAAAGGGCAGTTAAAAATGATAATGTAAGGTGGCATAATGAACACGGTCAATAAAGCAATGTATCAACAAACAGTTGTTATTCCCAATCCCTTAGGCTTTCACGCTCGTCCTGCAACGCAATTATCCAAATTGGTTAAAACACTGGAGGTTGCCGTCTTTATTGAAAATAATGCTGGCAAGCGCGCCGATACGAGAAAAATGTTTAAATTACTAGGGCTGGCTTTATCACAAGGCGATGAAATTAAAGTCATCAGTGAAAGCGAATCCGCAGTGCAAACCGTCGTTGAGGCGATTAAAACGGGCTTGGGTGATGATCTAAATCCCGAAGCAGAAACAAGCGATACTAATAAACAAGCATCGAATTTATTATGGGAACCAACAGGCGATATTATTTGTCATCAAGGCGTTTCCGCCTCTGATGGTTTGGTGATTGGTAAAATTAGGCATTATCGCCAACAACATTTTGAGTTACCCAATACCGTCGGTACAGTTAAAGAAGAAACCGAAAATTTCCGTCATGCCTTAAATAAAGCTAAGGCAGCCATTAAAGCAATGATGCGAAACGCAACTGATTTAGCATCAGAAGACCAAACTAAAATTTTTGAAGCTCATTTAGCGCTGCTTGATGATAAAGATATGCTGGCCGACACACTGACTTTAATCGCACAAGGCGAAAATGCTGCCAAAGCGTACAAAACAATCAGTGATGCTCGTATTGCCGAATTGTCATCGGTGGACAACGCCAATATCGCTGCCAGAGCCACCGATATCCGTGACATCAGAAACCAAGTCATGCAGGCTCTGCTCGACATCGAAATACAAGCATTTGATTTTTCCGCGCCGGTGATTATTTGTGCCGAAGATTTAACGCCAAGCGATACAACACGCTTAAACCCCGAACAAGTGTTAGCTTTTATCACCGCACTCGGCGGGCCAACCAGTCACAGTGCGATCCTCGCCAGAGGGATGGGCATGCCTGCTGTGGTTGCTTTAGGCGATAAAATTCGAGACATTCCCGCCGATAGCACCTTGGTGGTTGACGGTCATGCGGGGCGAGTTTATGTTAATCCCAGTGATGAGCAATTAGCATCAGCCCAACAAGCCAAGGAGCAATTACAAGCAAACATCGCCAAAGAACAAGCACGCCGAATGGAAGCGGGGCAAACCAAAGATGGTACGCTGATTAATATTTCAGCCAATGTCAATAGTGCTGAAGCAATACCTGATGCGCTGGAACTCGGTGCAGAGGGCGTGGGTTTGATGCGCACCGAATTTTTATATTTGGAAAGTGATTGTATTCCCAGCGAAGCCGTACAAGAAAAAGCTTATCGGGATATGGCGGCTGCGATGCGCGGCAAACCACTGATTATCAGAACATTGGACATCGGTGGCGATAAAGAAGTGGACTATTTAGGGCTTGCCCACGAAGACAACGCCTTTTTAGGTGTGCGTGGTATTCGTTTATGTTTTGAACGCCCTGATTTATTTAAGCCACAATTGCGAGCTATTTGTCGGGTCGCTAAAGATTATGCCAACATTCATGTCATGTTCCCAATGATTGGTAAATCGTCTGATTGGGAACGAGCGAAAAAATTATTAGATGATATTCGCCAAGAAATCGGCGCACCGGAATTTCCTGTCGGCGTGATGATAGAGGTGCCATCGGCTGCACTGTTGGCAGACTCACTGGCTGAACACGTTGATTTTTTCAGCGTTGGCACGAATGACTTAACACAATACACCTTAGCGATGGATAGAATGCACCCAGTGTTAGCTAACCAAGCCGATGCGGTTCACCCAGCGGTATTAAAACTTATCGAAATGACCGCAAAAGCGGCTGAAAAACACGGTAAATGGGTTGGTGTTTGTGGCGGAGCAGCCGGCGATAAAGACGCAGCTAAACTGCTGATTGGTTTGGGTGTAAGAGAGCTATCAGTACCCGCCCCACAAGTTGCCAGTATTAAGGCGACATTACGCCAATATACCTTAGCTGAATTACAAGAGCTAGCCCAGAAGGCATTGACATTGGGCGGCTCAACGGCAGTAAGAAAGTTGTTGAAAGCACATCAGCACTAAACACGCGCCGCAATAAACTGCTTAATAGCCGCCACATCAGCTTCCATAAGCTCGAAGCGCTGTGGTAGGTTTTCTAGGTTCGCCAAGTCCTCTGGACGTTCTGGCTCGCGTCCTAGGGCTTCTTGGATTGATTCAGCAAATTTAGCGGGTAAGGCGGTTTCCAATACAATCATTGGCACACCTTGCTCACGTTTTTCCAACGCCACTTTCAGGCCATCAGCCGTATGCGTATCAATCATAATGCCGTAATGTTCAAAAATATGGCGAATGGTTTGCATACGATCGGCATGTGAGCTGGAACCAGACTGGAAACCAAACTCAGCCACTTTGGCAAACCAAGCTTGCTCAGCCAGCTCAAAAGTGCCGCCCTGATCTACCACACGCCATAATTCACGTACTTTATCCGCATCCTGCCCCAGCAAATCAAACACAAAGCGCTCAAAGTTGGATGCTTTGGAAATATCCATCGATGGGCTACTGGTGTGGTAAGTATGGACTGAGCTGCGTGGTCGATACACCCCGGTGCGGAAAAATTCATCCAGCACATCATTTTCATTTGTTGCCACAACCAAGTGCTTAATCGGCAAGCCCATTTGCTTGGCAATATGCCCAGCGCACACATTGCCGAAATTCCCAGAAGGCACACAGAAACTAACCACCTGTTCATTGCTGTCAGTTGCTGCAAAATAACCTTTAAAGTAATACACAATCTGTGCGGCTATTCGCGCCCAGTTGATCGAATTCACCGCACCAATCTTGTTAGCTGTTTTGAAAACATGATCATTGGATACCGCTTTGACCATATCTTGGCAGTCATCAAACACGCCTTTAACCGCAATATTAAAAATATTTGGGTCTGGCAGACTAAACATTTGCGCAGTCTGAAAATGGCTCATTTTATTATGCGGCGACAGCATGAATACTTTCACACCTTGCTTGCCACGCATGGCGTATTCCGCAGAAGAGCCGGTATCACCCGAGGTTGCTCCAAGAATATTGATGCTCTGAGCAGTTTGAGCCAAGACGTATTCAAACAGATTGCCCAATAGCTGCATGGCCATATCCTTGAAGGCCAAGGTAGGTCCATTGGACAGACTCAATAGATAAAGATCAGTTTCCAATTTATGCAGCGGGGTAATCTCAGCCGCAGCATCCCCCGCACGAACATGGCAATACACTTCGGGCGTATAAGTCTTATCAATAATGGCGCGCAACGCATCAGCAGGAATATCCGTTGCTAAGCGCGACAAGACAGCAAAAGCCAATTCGCGGTAATTCATACCACGCATAATGCTCAAGTCAGCATCACCGAATTGTGGGTAGGCTTCCGGCAAATACAGACCACCATCCGGCGCTAAACCACCGAGTAAAATTTGTGTAAAATTTTGCGCGGGCGCTTGCCCACGTGTTGAAATATACTGCATTGACCTTGACCTTACATACCTTAATCCAGTGATTCGACACGCACACGCATGACATTGCCTTTTACTGTACTCAATTGCTCAATCTTGGCGATGGCCTCATTCATATTTCCTTCACGCACACGCTGAGTCAGCATAATAATATCCACTTCTGAATCCCCCTTGAGTGGTTCACGCTGCAAGAAAGCTTCAATACTGATCTCACGATCACCCAGAATACGGGTAATATCAGCCAATACACCCGGACGATCCAATGCGCAAATACGCAAATAAAAGGCTGTCTCCACCGCTTCAATCGGCAAAATCGGCGTATCGGCCAAGGTAGAAGGCTGGAAGGCCAAATGCGGCACGCGATTATTAGGATCAGCGGTCATAGCGCGTACCACATCAATAATATCAGCCACCACCGCTGAAGCGGTTGGTTCGGCACCTGCACCCGCACCGTAGTACAAAGTAGATCCAACAGCATCACCCTTAACCACGACAGCATTCATCACACCATCGACATTAGCAATCAATCGACGCTGCGGGATCAGCGTTGGATGTACCCGTTGCTCAATGCCATTGGCAGTACGACGTGCCACACCAAGGTGTTTTATGCCATAGCCCAGCCCAGCCGCATAAGCCACATCTTCTGCTGAAATATGGCTAATCCCTTCGACATAAGTTTTTTCAAACTGTAATGGAATACCAAAAGCAATAGAAGACAGAATTGTTAGCTTATGGGCTGCGTCTATACCCTCCACATCAAAAGTAGGATCAGCCTCGGCATAGCCTAGTGCTTGAGCTTCAGCCAATACCTCGGCAAAATCACGTTGCTTATCACGCATTTCAGTTAGGATAAAATTACCCGTGCCATTAATAATGCCTGCCAGCCATTCAATCCGATTGGCCGCCAAGCCTTCGCGGATAGCTTTAATCACTGGAATACCACCCGCAACAGCCGCTTCAAAGGCTACCATGACTCCACGTTCCTGGGCTGCCGCAAAGATTTCATTACCGTGCATAGCAATGAGCGCCTTATTGGCAGTGACCACATGCTTGCCACTGACAATAGCACGCATGACCACATCCTTAGCAATCGTATAACCACCAATCAGCTCGACAATGATTTCAATATCAGGATCACTGACTACATCCAAGGCATTTTGGCTCAGGCGTATACTACCCAGACCGAGTTCGGCGGCTCGGGTCGTGTCCAGTGCGGCTGCATAATCAATCACGATGCCGCGACCAGCACGACGAGCTATTTCCTCAGCATTACGTGAAAGCACCAGCGCGGTGCCGCCACCGACTGTACCCAAACCCAACAGACCCACCTTGACAGGTTTCATGTGTATTCCTCAAATCAATTAATAGCTAACAGTCCAGCCCCTTACTCGCTCACCCAGGCAGGAGACAGCCAAGAAAGGGTTTCTTTTCAATTTGTCCAATCAATGTTTCCAACAGTTTTTTTATCTTGTTCAGGGTAACTCAAGATAAGTTGTTGTCATCCCGACGAAACATTTGCTTCATGCCTCGGATGGCTTGGCGCGTGCGGTGTTCATTCTCAATCAAACTAAAACGCACATGATCATCGCCATAATCACCAAAACCAATACCCGGTGATACAGCGACCTTGGCATCATTCAATAGCTTTTTAGCAAACTCCAGTGAGCCCATATGCTGATAAGGCGCGGGTATCTTTGCCCAAACAAACATACTGGCCTTGGGGCGCGCCACTGGCCAACCCGCCGCATTCAGACCATCACACAAAACATTGCGGCGACGCTCATACATACTGCGAATCTCTTCCACACAATCTTGTGGACCGTCCAATGCAGTGATTGCAGCAACTTGAATAGGGGTAAACATACCGTAATCAAGATAGGATTTCATCCGCTCCAATGCCTTGACCAAGGTCGTATTACCGCACATAAAACCTACTCGCCAACCAGGCATATTATAAGTCTTGGACAGTGAATAAAACTCTACGGCAATATCCTTAGCACCGGGGACTTGCAAAATAGAGGGGGCTTGATAGGCATCGAAACAAATTTCACCATAAGCAATATCATGAACCACCCAAATACCCTGTTCCTTGGCAATTGCAATAATCTGCTCAAAAAAATCAAGCTCCACACATTGTCCGGTAGGATTGCCCGGAAAATTAATAATCAGCATTTTGGGCTTAGGCCAAGAATTCTTAATCGCGGATTCCAGCTCCGCAAAGAAATCCCCACCCTCCACCAGCGGCACATGGCGAATATCAGCATCCGCAATAATGCTGCCATAAGGATGGATCGGATAAGCCGGATTGGGAACTAATACAGTATCACCACGGCTTAAGGTCGCTAAAGCCAGATGTGCCAGACCTTCTTTTGAACCAATCGTAGTAATCGCTTCGGTTTCTGGGTCAATATCAACATCAAACTTGCGTTTATACCAATGACTAATCGCCTGACGTAAGCGAGGAATACCACGAGACATTGAGTAACGGTGCGTATCCTCACGTTGCGCGGTTTCCACCAACTTATCTACAATATGCTTAGGGGTAGGCTGATCAGGGTTGCCCATACCAAAATCAATAATATCCTCACCACGCGCTCGCGCTTCCCGTTTTAAAGTGTCAGTGATTTTAAAGACATAGGTTGGGAGTCGATTAATCCTTTGAAACTCGTTTTGCACAGCGCTGGCTTCCTGAAACGATAAACAACCCATCACTGGGGCTACTGGTAGCCAGCCACATTACAATTCAGTATGCAGACTGTCAATTCTGCCCTATGGCTTAATAATGTTCTGGTGACTTTTTTAATATTGCCAAGATGAGTCTAACTTGCAGCCAAGTCTAAACTCTGTGATCCTTAGGCTTTAACAAACCAGCTATTATTCTAAAAAATATGTCTAAACGCCGCGAAATTCCTGTATTTACACAGCCTCTCATTGAAACACATTGCCATTTGGACTATTTGGAAGGGGATGCACTGAATACAGCTTTACAAGCCGCTCAAGCGGTTAACATAGAACGCATCGTTACCATTGCCGTATCACCCGATAATCTGCAAACCGTTATGCAATTGGTCAATGATCATGCCCCAGTTTGGGGAACGCAGGGTGTACACCCGCATGACGCTAAAGATTATACTGAAATAACCGATGCACATATTCGTGCTCATGCACAACATGCCAAAATAGTAGCGATTGGTGAAATTGGACTGGACTACCATTACGACTTTTCTGAGCGTGCTCAACAACGCGAGGTTTTTGCCCAACAATTGCAAATTGCTGTTGATCTAAACCTGCCAATTGTGGTGCATACACGCGAGGCAGACGAAGACACCGCCGCAATACTGCGAGACTTTATTCCTCATTTAAGCAAACGCGGCGTCATTCACAGTTTTACATCCGGCCAAAAATTAGCAGAATATTGTCTCAGCGAAGGCTTTTCATTGGGCTTTAATGGCATTAGCACCTTCAAACAAGCAGACCCTGTACGCAAGATCATCGCGCTCACTCCGCTTGATAGAATACTGTTTGAAACCGATGCCCCTTACTTAACGCCCGTCCCTTATCGCGGATACAAAAACGAGCCCAAGTACCTACCCTTTATTGCAGAGCAGGTCGCTCATGTAAAAGGTCTTGCTTTGGATGAATTACTACCACAAGTTTGGCAAAACAGTATGCAATTGCTGTTTCCCAATGACCCAGATTATAAAGCCTGAACCTACAAGCGCGGTATTCCCACTACAAAACGCTGCAAACCTAAGCAAATACCTACTTGCTATTCAGTCAACTGCAACAGATAGTTCACTCCACCTAACTGACGCATTTGCTTGAAAATAAAGCGCTGCCGATTTTTTACATAGCTGCTGGGTTTGTTCACTTTATACAAGCCAGGTGCAGGCAATACCGCCGCGAGTAAAGCAGCTTCACTCGCAGACAGTGCACTCACAGGCTTACCTAAAAGATATTGGCTAGCCGCACCAACACCATAATCAGTATCACTGAATTGCGCAATATTTAGATATACCTCCAAAATACGCTCTTTACTCCACAACACTTCCAATAATAATGCCAAACACCATTCCAAACCTTTGCGCACATAACTGCGTCCGCTCCAAAGAAATAAATTTTTAGCCACTTGCTGGGTAATCGTACTACCACCGCCTGCTTGATGCCCTTGCAATGCTGCTTGAATGGCTTGCTGAGTGGCCTGCCAATCTATGCCTTTATGTACTGGAAATAGTTGGTCTTCCGCAGCAATTACCGCTAGCAATACCTGTGGTGACATTGCGTCTAATTCGACCCATTGTTGACGGGGGGCTGGAATTTCAGGATTACGCCAATGCTGAAATTGCTGCTGCACAATAAAAGACGATATTGTCACTGGTTCACTACGAAAAACAATCAATAACAGTATGAGTAGCAACAAAACCAGTACAGGAATACGCCACAACCAATGCAAAACACGCCAAGAAAAAACAGTAATAGCCACCCTGATCAGCCTATGAAAACGACAAAGCTGTTCACTCTAACGAATCAGAACGGATTTTCCAATCAAGGAATAATGAGAGGGAGTCTACAGAAAGGATAAAAAGATGAAAAAATATTGAGAGAGCCAAAATGACTCTCTCAATGCTAGACTCAATAATAAGCTAGGAAACCCATCAATTAGCTACAAGTGATTTTACAATTAGTACCTGTTGTTTCACCCGTGCCAGCACCGCCTGTGCCACCAGTATTTCCATTAATGCCGTTAGCCGAAGCCAACATTTGCTGTATTAAACTAACCAGTGTGCCAAACAAATCGTTCAGGCCATTCATACCCGGCAAGTTGGTATTGGCATTAGCATTGCCAGTGTTACCTGTACCTATATTAATACCATTTGAGTTAATACCGCCCAGCAACTGATTAATAATATTACTCAGATTAATATTAGGCATAGCGTTTGGATTAGCGCCTATGTTATCGCCCGGATAAGGCAGGTTGGGCAAGCCACCGCCGTGATGACCACCCTGGCTACTGCCAATGCCGTGTGAACCACCGTGGTGGCCTCCATGATGACCACCAATGCTGTGTGAACCACCATGATGGCCTCCATGATGACCACCAATGCTGTGTGAACCACCGTGGTGACCGCCGTGATGACCACCTTGGCTACCGCCAATGCTGTGTGAGCCACCGTAGCAACCACCACCGCAACTATTTAATAATCCAAATGTCATCGTCTTATCCTCTTAAATGATGAATATCCATATAAATCACTTTACCATCTGAGAAGGTATCTACCTGCTCATAAGGCTGAGCTTAGGCAACTCCCTTAGCTTCGCAGATGAAACTTGATAAAACGCATAAAAACCTAGATAAACGCCCTGAAAACCTCACGGTTTTGTATCATGGCACACTGAACAATCTGTCTTATGCTCTGGAAATACGGCAGTATCAGTGACATCTAATATTCCCAAACTCAGGCTGATGTGAAGATTATTTATACGCTGGTGGAGCCTTAAAACTGTAAAAAACAGACACACCTATGCGCTTATCCGAATTCTTTTTCAAACAATGGACATTGCCTTAAAGTAAGGCGCAAACCTAAAAAGAAGAATAATAAAGGGGCATGGGGTACCATGATTTTTTCAAGCAAAAGGCAAAGCCTAATCGGGGCAATACTGCTCGCTATTAGCAGCAATATGACATTAGCCTTCGCTGGCAATGAGGTCATTCCCAGTAACTACACCGGCCTTAGCATTGGCTCAGTTAATACTGGCTTGGCTTGTGATAGTCTCGCCGAGTGCAAGGAAAATAGCACGACCTGGAAAATTTACTCCGGCGTTAAGTTCAGTGATCAAATTATGCTGGAAGGCGCTTATATCAACTTTGGCGAGCAACAAGGCAGTAGTAGCGGTACTGATACAAATTTCCAAGCTAATTTAAAAGGCTATACCACAGCCGCCGTCGCTTATTACCCTGTTAACGATGATATTCACTTATTTGGTAAGGCAGGCATGTTTTGGTGGGAAAGTGAAGTCAAAAACACGACTGGTAACAGCGCTACCTTTAAAGATAATAATCTTTTCTTTGGTGCAGGTGCAACGTATCAATTGGGTGATAATTTAGCTTTACGAGCGGAATGGGAACGCTTTGAAGATATTGAGCAAGGCCACGATGCCCATTTAGTTGACTTGCTAAGCGTTGGTGCTAGCTTTTCTTCTCTGTAAAACTGTAAACTACAGCAACACATCATTATAAAAACAAGACAAAACGGGGCTTCCGGGGCAGAACATCATGAAGAAATTATCCAGTGCTGTACTCAGTACAATTTTACTAAGCCTGTACTTAACACCCGCTCATGCGGGCGGTGGTAATAATGGTGCTTACCTACAAAATTGGGGCGTTTCACCCCAAACACGCTTTTATGGCGGTGCAGGTCTTGGCATGGCCAGTCAAGATCAATTTGATGATGGCAATGCTGCTTTTGGCAGAATTTACGGTGGTGTACGTTTCAATCATCTATTCAGTGCTGAAGTCGGTTATTTAGGACTGGGTGAGGTAGAAAGCGACACAATGGATGGACGCAATCCCGCCACGCTAAAAAGTGATAGTCGTGCCTTATATGCAGCCGGTCTGGCTTATATGCCTGTCAGCTCCAACTTGGAACTCATGGGTAAAGCCGGTGTACTGAAGTGGGATCAAGATAATACCAAGCATGTTGAGCGCGTCGATATCAGCAGCCATTCCAATGACGATGGTGTGAGTCCATTAATTGGTCTTGGTGCTCAATATTGGATCAATCCCAATATACAAACGCGTGTTGAATTAGAGCATATTTTCGGCATGGGTGAAGCAGATGACTATGAAACCGATGTCAATATGCTATCAGCCGGTTTAAACTTTTCTACTTATTAATCAACAATAATGAATTGTATAGGGTTTGTCATGAAATATTCCGTCTTCCTATTGGGTTTGAGCTTACTGTGCTCAGCTCAAATAAGCCAAGCAGCAGGCGGCCTGTTGGGTACGAATGTCCCTCCCCCTGCCCGTGTCAGCTTCAATAATGGCGTAAAAATGTATGCTGGTGCTGCTGTTGCTTATGCTGCTCAAGGTGACGCTTGCAATAATCCTTTCTTTGAAGGTGAATGCGAAGACAGCTCCGTGTCATGGAAAACATTTGGTGGGGTAAGAATAAATCCCATGTTTGGAGCTGAAATTGCTTATGCCGATTACGGTGATGCCACCCAAGAAGGCATTAGCGGTAATGAAAGAGTGGCACTGGAAAATGATATTTCTGGTTTCCAATTGAACGCAATAGGTTATTTACCAATAGCGGCCATGCCACAATTAGAAGTACTCGGTAAAGGCGGTGTAATGTTTTGGGAGCGCGAAACTAAAGCTCATCAAGGTGATAAAAACTTAGACTCCAAAGATGATGGCATTGCGCCTATGCTAGGTATTGGCACTCAGTATCAGCTTGACCCCAGTCTACATCTGCGTGCTGAATGGGAACATGTTTTCAATGCTGGCTCAGATTCCAAGTACGAAACTGATGTGGATAACTACAGTCTTGGCTTGATTTACTCTACACTATAGAAAGTGTATAAAGCCTTATAGTTTTCTCCTGTTCCCCTTCTCCGTCCTATACGGAGAGGGGGTGTTTAAACTTTCAACGCAGCAAAGAGCGCAGCCAAGCCACTAGGCCAGCCAATGGTGCTTGTTTTACTTCTGTTACTGCGCTCTGTTGCTCAATAATGCCGCTTGCGGCTTGTTCGACTGGCTCATGCTGTGTTTGAGCCAGTGGCTGCTGTATGGTTTCCAGTAAAACTAGGGGGCGTGCTTGCGCTTGCTTCCAAGAAACTAAAGGTGCTTGAGCCTTAGCGGACAAGACCCGAAATTGAGCTTTGCTGTTCTGTGCAGATTGGTATTTTTTATTGACTACACCGCCAAAATGAATATGCTGGATACGGTTAAGTTGTGCTTTGAATTGTGCGCCTTTATCAGGTAGCACCATCGCTACAAAGTGAGCATAACCCCAGACAAACTGCTGTAAGCGTATGGGGTCAGTTACGCCATTCCAGTGTTTACCTTGCCAACCCGTGTGCTCAATTTGTTGTAATAGTGCCCGAAAACGCCTTAAGGTTTTACGCTCCAGTGATAGGTGTTGATTCACCACCAAGCCGGTCACTTCTTGCCGCCTACCTTGGTGCATTAAGCGGGTTTTATCCGGGTGCAGTTTAAAGCCTTCCTCCTGCACGGTTTGCCGTACAGCCCATAATAATCGGGTTACATTCGCCGTGTATGGCTTCTCACAAGAAAAACTCAAGTCATCCGCATACCGGGTATAAGCATAGCCATACTTAGTGGCAATACCTTGCAAACGCCGATCTAATGAACGGGTCAGTAAATTACTAATCATTGGACTGGTAGGCGCACCTTGCGGCAAATGACGCTCACCGCGCATGACAAACCACGTTTCCCCATCCAGAATGATTTCATCCACTGCTGCTTCAGTACATAGCAGCCCTAACACAGTAGCCAAGGACTCACTATAACCCAAACTTTTAAACAAGCCCTTGACCCGCGCATAACGGATAGATGGAAAGAAATTTTCCAAATCCAAATTAATGACCAGCGCTTTAGCTGTGTGTGGCTGGGCATTGCTGATAATGGAGCGTCCGAGGACAAAGCCATGAGCAGCATTATGCAAGGCTAGCTTGTGCAATATATTATCTAGAAGCCAGTACTGCACACGTTTTAAACGTGGCATAGGCGCAGCTATATCACGCAAACCACCTGTTTTTTTGACAATCTGAAAACGTTGATAATGATTAATACGCGAGGTCTTGCGCTGATAAGCCAGAAAACGCAGCTCATTCAGTGTAATGCCCATCGCTTCAGCCAACATTTTAGGACTATGTAACACGGGTAGATCATGCGCCTGCAAACGCTCAATGTCGCTGCTTAAATCTTGCAAGCCTGCCGAGATGCCTTCTCCTAGCCACACTATGCCATTTTGATGTTGCTCATACCAATTACGCGCCCGTTGCTGGCGTAATTCGGCCTGTTTACGTTGAGTTAATGCTCGTTGTTCACGGGCTTTTTGCATGCGCTGTTTGCGCATCGCTTTCAGGGCTTGCTCTGGATGCTGATAAAGGTTTTTTTGATGATATAAGCGACTCAGTTCGCTTTGTAATTCACTGCGGCGCTGTATGATTGTTTCAGATAGCGTAGGCACATCAGTGTCTTGCCAAAACCCTAGGCGTTTCATTTCAGCCAGTATCACTGCATCTTTACTACTCGCACGGATACGGTCATACCACTGCTGACGACTATTGCTATTAGACATGGAAACACCCCTCCAGAACAGGAAGGGTAAAAGCAGGACTGTGATGCGAGCGACCTTCGTTCATTAACTCGGGACTGCATCGCTCAACTCGAAGCCGAACGTCTACTGCTAGTGTACTTAAAGCCAGCGGCTTTAAAGCGTAAGACACTAGCAGTAGACCGTTCGGCCCAGTCAAGAGCGAGGCAGTGATGCATACAATTGCTTTAAGCAAGCTTGGCGATACACCAAACAATTTGCAAGGTTCAGTGCCCGCATCACAATACTGCGGAGTATGATCCATTTGCACCGCAAATGCAAAAACAAATGCCATCATAAACCCCTTTGATTATTCGCTTGGGTATATTGCATACGCAAGGCCAACATGTGTTCACAAGGGCCTTTGTGGAGGCGATTATGTATATAAAAATCACAACTACAGTCTGCTTTAAACAAACGCTGATCACCATCTAGCCAGATCACGGCAGTTTGTCGCTTGCCATCGTCCATGACTTGCCCTTGAATACGCAGCACATTCGCTTCAGGCAGATCAAGCTGCTTAATCTTGGCCAAACCCAATGCTTGTAAATTATGCGCTCGTTCTTCGCGTGGGTTAGCAAAGCGCAAAGCATCCATAGGTAAAGCTTGGGCACTCAATGCCCGCCAGCGATAAAGCTGCTGCTCGGTATCAAACAAAACGCGCCCTTGCTGTGCATAGATTGCCAAAGCACTTTTCACCATGACTTCGTTTAAACCTAAGTCCTGTGCCAACTGTGAACTACTTGCACACCAGTGTTTATGTAACAAATTCAGTACACGCTGTGCTGTTTGGCTATCAACATCAGCGCGAGGTGCCATCAAATCGAAATTCCCTACTCGTGACCAGTCATTCGCAGTCCAGCCCGATAAACCCAAGGTAAACTGCATATCCCCCAAATCAGCCACCCAAAAGCTAGGCAAGCCTGTACCTAATAAGCGCACCGTAAAATGTTTTGCAACGGGAATCAGACGTTCCAAAATCAATAAACGGCGTCGCCCCCACAAACGCACCTCATGCTCTTCCCTTCCCTGATAAATAGAGCGAGGGCATTTCAAACGGATATTCCAAGGTTCCAGTAACATTTCTACAGCTTGCCCAGGTTTAAGCAAAACGCGAATAGAACGCGGCCCTACACGCTCCTTACGCCGCCGCAAATGGAAACACAAATTATGTATATCCATTGGGTGCAACTCAAAACTCACCAGAGGCAAAGTCAAAGCCGAATTGACTTGTAAAAAGCCGCGTACCCAGCTATCCGGCAAATCAATTTTTTCCTCACGAAACTGATCCGCTTGACTACTACTCACTTCAAAACCACTGGCATCAATCTCAAAACGAGTCTGCCTGTAATCACGGATTTTTTGGAATGCCTGATACAAACCTTCCGAGTAATCAATATTAGTGGTTCCATAAGCTAACTCACTAATATTTTTAAAAGTTTCATAGCCACAACTCAAGCGGCCATAACTGGACTCATCTTGAGAAAAGCATTCAAAAAACACTTGATCAGGATGCACCGTGATCACAGGATCCAGCACAAACCAAGCAGCCTTATCCGTTTTATACAAATAATTAAAATATTCGCGTTGTGCTTTGTAATAAGGTGCTAGAATTTCCTGGGACTGCTGATTTAAGGCGTGCAATTCCTGCTGTAAAGGCTTGATCTTAGCTTGCAGTGCTTGCTGCTCTGCCATGAATTCAGCCAACAACACTTCCTCATGCTGTTCCAGCCAAGCAAAATACTCAGTACGATCCTTGGGTTTAAAACGCAAATCAGACACAACCACAGCATTCAATGCAGAAATAGCTTCACGAAAAGGTAAATACTGCGCCAGCTCCGCCACAAAAAAAGTAGGTGGCCGCAAATGATCGGGTGCAAAAAGCAATTGCGTTTTTTGAGGGCTGCTACTGGCTTGTGAGTAACCCCAATAGCGATATTGAAATTCCATCAGGTCACCTCCGATACATGAGGCTGATAACCGCGCAGTGGGCGTTGTTTATATTCTATAGGCAAGGATAATTGCGGGTATTGTTGTTTTAAATCACGTAAGCCAGCAATGAAGCGCGCCTTATCTTGTATCGCTACCGTGACAGACTGTCGCGTCAAAATATCGGCCAGTAACGTTGCACTGTGCAAATTTGCTTTAGCCTCTGTCAGCAAAAAGTCCATCACGCGCTCTTTGCTCACCCGTCCCTGATTAACGGCGGACAAAACGCTTGTGAAATATAACTTGAGCTGCTGCTGAAGATCGGGGCGACCCGTTGCATAAGATTGCAGGAATTGACTGGCAAACAATTGTACATTGCGACTAGGATGCTGACTCAGCTTGAGCAAATAATCAGCGCCTTGTTCATCCACAAAAAACTGTATCAGCAAGTCCCTTCCCAAACGCTGCACATCATCGCGCACACTGTCACACAAAAAAATCAATCGCTCAGCTTGCCATTGTTCAGCACCAAACTGTTGAGCAAAATAATTCAAAGCAAAGGTACGACTGTCATCCCAATCCGTATCCAGCAAGCGCAAAGCCTCATTAAAATGCGCTGCAATGGCCTGTGGCTGCTCCCGATAAGCTTGCCGTGCCCATTCACGCACTTGCAAACTGGCGTGTTTACCTAATCTCGCCCACTGACGCACACTATAAATAGCGGGGGAACGGGGTAACAATATTGCGGTCGCAGCGCGTTGGGCAGCTTTACTTTGCGCCTGTAATAAGCGCCATAACAAATCATTGTCCACATGCTCCCAAGCCACGTCTAAATACTGGGTCACGCAGGTAACTACGGTATCATGCACCCCCTCATAAGGCTCAGCCGCAAACAACACTGGAATCAAAGCTTGTAAAAGGTACTTGGCACACTTTGGCTGATGAGGAGCCACACGCTGTACCACCTGCAATGCTTCAGTACGTATAGGAGTCGAATCGACTTGCAATAATTCCAATAATACGTCTGGCATATCCGCCAGTTCAGCAGGTGATAAATTCTCCAGCAAACGCACTGCTATAGCGCGAACCGACTCATGCGGCGAATTCACTAATAAGGCATAAATATCAGCAGGAATAGTTTTGGGAGATAAGCGCTTGGCAACGATGATTTCAGCACCCAAAACTTGCACAACTGCCAGAGGATGTTGCAACAAATCACGCACTAGCGTCAGACTCAATTGCGCCAGCTCAACTTTTAAAGCTTGGCTCAATACCCATAAAACCTGTTCTGCAACAGCGGCATCAAGTTCTGAAGACGGACTTGAAGCTTGCATAGCTGCCAATAAGCGCCCACACAAACTTTGCCGAAAAGACTGCTTTGGTATGTGCTCACAATAAGCCCTAGAAAACTCACGATTATCGGCATAAGGCGACATAATCAGAGCCACCAACCAAGTACTGTCTTCCCAAAGCACCGTCTCAGACACTTGGCTTAGCCAACGCTGTGCAGCTTTACGCACCGTTTTAGTAGCAGCATTAAAAACTTGAGTAATAAACGAAAGTTCTTTTATCGCCACTGGATGCTCATGCTGAACCACTTCCAATGCAAATGCGGCACTCATTTCATAAGCACATTGCAGTAATGGCAACCAAGCGGCTGCACTTAGCGTTTTGCAAAAATCTGGATGAGCATGCAACACTTTGATCATCACCGCATGCACAGCTTCACAACGACTAGCCCCCAGTAAGTCAAGTACAGCTACCAAGTGTTGATCCCACAAAGCAGGAAAGGCTTCTGTTCTTAATGAAGCATCAGACTGATCCGCTTTGCGCCACCAAAATGAGTGACTAGCATTTGCTTGATACACCTCACTATGCCGATAAAGCAGTTGGTTAAATGCCAAATGTGTCGCAAAAGGTGCATAATCACGCTTCTCCTCACGCCGCTCATACCGCCCACGATTTTCTACACGCTCACGCTCATAGTACACATGGTGCGTACATCCACTTTGCTCATCCCCATCGTGATATTGCAGCAATAATTCGCATGCCCACTTCACAAAGTTTGCATCATTTTGTAGTCCTAATTTGCGCAATAAACGCCAACTACGGCGTCGAAAATAATCACGGGTTTTACGGCCATAAATAGGATAAACCTGTGACCATTCATGTAATAAGGGTTTGCTACGTTCTAATTGCTTGATTAAAACAGCCCATAGCTTGTGATCTTGTTGAAACTCAGCCAGCTTAAATAATACCCGCCAAATCCAGACCGTATCGGCATCCCGCAGTAATTGGCTAGCCAATTGTAATAAAACTGGCTGCCAATGCGGTTTACGATACCAAGCCAAAAGATAAACATTTAGCAAATCCAACTGTACCGCACCAGTTTCTAGCGGCTGTGCAGTTCGAGATTGAGCATATTTACGATTACGATAGGGCACAGGACGCGCTGCTCTCAATAAAGCCAACAAAGCATCCGCCCCCTGCTCCACAGCCTCATGCCAAGTCGCAGGCAGTTCATGTGCCATGTGATCCAATAAGTTATGCTGTTGCGGCGTCGGGGCAATGGCGACTAAAGCCTGACGCGCCATACGTTGAACATAAAAAGACTGATGGGCAGCCAACGCTTGTAAGCGCCTAAAAGCCTGTTCATTCTGTTGACCACAGCGCCCCAACGACCAAGCTAAGGTATAAGCCAGAATAGCTTTATGTCTTAACTGTATTTGTAATAACAACGGCAAACTAGCCGCCAAGTGCAATTCACCACAACGCCAAACCAAACGCTGTAAAGCGGCTTTATCATCCTTGCGTATCGCCTGTTCCAACTTCGCCAAGATAACTTGGGTACGTATTTCACGAGCCTGAATTGGCTTCTGGATCACAGATTCTGAGTTTGAAACAGCGGACACTACAGGCTGTGGATAGGGAATAGCAGGATCGAAACCAGAGACTAACTGATAACCTTTATTCAGTTTGGCAACGACTACACTAAGAAATAATGATTCGGCTTCTTCCCAATCAACCGGTGAATTTGTTTTAGTGCCTTCACGTAAATTGGCACCATAACGCCCATAACGCGTATTAACCAGATAACGCCGTTCCCCAAGACTGGGCAACTGCAACAAACTGACCTCATAAACTTTGTCACTTTTACCACTGGTATAGCGTAATTTTGATTGTTTGATGATTTTCATAACATATTCTCGCAGCCGTGCCAGCTACTGCTAATGCTATTGGTATTTATTTAAAACTGCTATTTTACCCCCCTGTCAGTTTCGATCCACTACCGAGTTCCCATTTTAATTTTAATAAACTAATCCACCGTCACTGTAATTTGCAAAGTCACAGACAAGCCGTTTGGCAGATCGCCTATGTTCCATACTCCACTAGCCATATCATAACTGCCCTGTGAAGCAAGCGGCGGGGTGGCAGCCACTGGAGTTACACCAGTCGGTAATTGATCAGATACGGTCACGCCGGTAGCATCAGCAGGTCCTTTATTGGTAGCCGTCAGAGTATAAACCACTTGTTCACCACGTCTGGCACTCAACTTATCTATAACTTTAGTCAGCTCAATATCAGCCAGTTTAGGGCTGTCAGTAAAACCAAAATCCAGCGTATGATTATTCTCACCCGCATGACCCACAGTGAAATTAATCTCAGCCGTACCCGCATTATCTGCCGCATCGGAATCACGTAAGTCTGTTGCCGGGTGATTACTGCTGTCGCCACCAGCATTCTGCTGTGTCAGTTCATAGTCATTCAGCTCAGGCTGTCCGGCTGCAACCCGCACAACACACTCTTCACCATAATCCATGAATTCAGCATTACCACCGGCCGCATTACTGAAATAGTACTCACCGTTTGCCGAGCTTGTCGTTGTCTCACTATCCTTACCACAGATTAATGTCACATTGACATCGGCAATACCCGGCTCACCCGCATCCTGAATGCCGTCCTTATCCGTATCCAGCCACACACGGTTGCCGATTTCAACCGGTGCAGGCTTTACCAACAGTTCGACATCGCCCAAACTGTTTCCCTTACCCCAGTTCGGATAATCGTCTGGTTGTCCCTGATCAAAAATCAGATAGCCCTTACGCCAGGAACCATCTGCACTGTTATACCAATGCAACCCCTGAGACTCCCACGGATCAGCTTGTGTGACAGGGTCTTTCTTGGGTGCAGAACGTGCCGGATCCATAACGGAAGAAATAACCTGATTGCTGCCGGGAACAACGGCGATCCCCCCTTCACCGATGTCAGCATGGTTGCCAGGGTGAACATCCCCCATATCGTCTTGATAATAATACTCATCGATACTTTCAGTCAGGTTGGTATCGTAGCCTTTACCGCTTGTACTACAGGTAGCATTGCCAGAGATCAATTTCTCCATCACCCAGCTATCTGCTCCGGTTCGGCAGGCATGTAGAATATCACCGGCAATCGTTAGCTGACCGCTGGTATAATCTGTTGGCTCATTGACATGGGAACCATCCATATGACCGAAACGGTCTAACAGGCCTAATACCATATCACCATCAACAAAGTCTATATCGGCAATCATTGGCTGAGGATAACCATAAGCGTCAGTCGTCTTGGTATTGAAAGGGTAAACGGGTGTCCACGCCTGCCAAGTGGCCTTACCAAAATTATTACAATTATCCATACCCATTAACTTATTAATACCACCATGATTCAGGCAGCCACGCTCGTAGTTAAGTGGAAAATTCAGCAGTAATGAGAAGTCCGTCGCGCCATCCCATGCGTAAACATAACCACGCAATTGAGCAGGATTACCTTTCCGGGCATCCGAACCCCCAATCGGCAAGCCGCTCACCGTTGATTCCGCACTGCACACCATCCCGATATAGACCTTACCATCATTGACACCCAGCCCCATGGGCCGCACATCATTGCTCTTGGCACAATTGGGCACGTCGTCAACCGGCAAGGCCAGTTTGACTGGTGTGCCGGCACTCCCGTCGGTATTCACTGGAATACGTACAAACTCGCGCGTTTTTAAATCAATGGTATAGACTTCACGACCATCCTCAGCAATATCGACATCGCCCAAACCCTCTTTACCCACTGCCGGAATAACCGCATAATCCTCCCCCCAATCAGGAGAGGCATGGGGATCGCTGCGCCCACTGTCCAGTGTGACCCATTCAGAGGGTACTCCTTCATCCACCGGAACACTGAAAATGGTGGTCGGATTCCTTGCCAGCCGGGTAAAACGCTTGATAAAGGCACCTGCCAGCAAGCGATTACGCACACGGTCATGCGCCAGCCCCCAGACAGCGCCAATCTGCTGCTCCTGTGCCAATGTGACGTGTCCCGGCTCACCATACTCGGCAAAACTGCTACTGCTATTTGAGCCTGCGGTTTCCGACAACTGTACCACCACGTACTCATCACCGTAATGAGCACTGCCGCTATGCACAGCCACCGCC
>PDWI01002937.1_pt1 | contig 25294 bp, 21 predicted proteins | sample 1430891 | NCBI WGS metagenome assembly PDWI01 (sample SAMN01162508, study PRJNA174530) | Oral metagenome, whole genome shotgun sequencing project. | biome: Marine environment; feature: Marine mammal; material: Swab sample of the gingival sulcus; isolation source: swab sample of gingival sulcus...
GCTGCTCCACCCCGCGTCATGGCTCCAAGGGTGGGACTCGAACCCACAGCCTACCGGTTAACAGCCGGTTGCTCCACCATTGAGCTACCTTGGAAAATACTATGTCGACGACGATCTACTCTCCCAGACGGTTACCCATCAAGTACCATCGACGCTGAAATGCTTAACTTCTGTGTTCGAAATGGGAACAGGTGTATCCACTTCGCTATTGCCACCGACTTAATCATTTTATCACTAGACAGTTTATATGTCAACTAAATTTTACGTGTTTTTACTCTATAAATTACAATTTTTCTTTTCATCTTTTTTTGTTTGATGAAAAATTTTGAAACTTTGCTCAATTTCAATACTACGAACCAATATTAAGAATAGTATTTTTAGTTTATATAACAACTAAATTTACTTCAAAACTTCTTTATACTATTCTCAAATTAATTTGCTAGCATATCAGTTTAAATAAGACCTCAAAGACATATAAAAAATTCGTCATCTATGATGTGAAAATTTTTAAATAATTCGTTAAAAATTTCTGCTGTCTGAATGTAATGAGTTTAGAAATTTTTAGAATTATAAAAATTTGAACGATATAGATAGAATTTTTTATCCAGTCATTTGAGGGATATTTAAACTGGTATAACTCAATGAACATTCTTATTTGAGATTAGTATTACTTCAAATATCTTCACTTCAAAACTTCTTTAGGATTTATATAGGGATAATTCTCATCATTACAAATATCAGCATGAACTTGATATATATGCTTTATCGCATCTACATTTAAAATATCTCGTTTGCCTTCTATTGCGTGGGCATCTTTTTTTAACATTATAATTGAATCAGAATATCTATATGCAAAACTTAAATCATGCAGTACCATAACAGAAATTATATTCCTAGTTTTTACAATATCTCTTATCAAATCTAAAGTTTCAATTTGATATCTAACATCTAAATTGCTAATCGGTTCATCTAAAAGCATAATCTGAGGATTTTGAACCAATGCCCTTGCGATAAATACACGTTGTCTTTCTCCACCACTTAGTTCATTAAGATTATCAAATGTATATCTTTCAAGTCCTAATCTTTCAATCATCTCAAAAACTATTTTCTTATCCTCAATACTTGCACGGAAGCGTATATAAGGAAGCCTACCAAGCATCACTGCATCAGCAACTGATATTGCAAACGTTGAACCCGTTTCTTGTGGAACATAACTAATCTTACGACTAAGTTCTTTATTTCGAAAACGGCTAGTTTCTTTATCATCAATAAATATTTTTCCAGTAGCTGGACTATGTATTTTATTTATACATTTTAGCAAAGTGGATTTACCTGCCCCATTTGGACCAATAATGCTTGCCATTTCACCATCTTCAACAATAAAATCCAAATTTTGAAATACAAAATTTCCTTTTTTATAATAAAAAGATAAATTTTCTCCTCTTAGCATTATAACGCACCATCTTTCCCATTAATAATTAAATGTACAAAAATAGGAACACCTATATAAGCAACAACAATCCCCACTGGAATAATAATAGGATTAAACAAAGTTCTACCAATGGTATCAGCAACTACCAATAAAACTCCACCACAAATACATGAAAATGGTATAAGCATAAAATTATCAGAACCTATAATCATACGAGCAATATGAGGTGCAACTAGTCCAACAAACCCTATAACACCAACCAAACTAACAATTACAGATGTAAGAAATACTGATAAAATCCCCATAATCAACCTAATGCGAAAAACTGGTACTCCGAGTGCCTTTGGTATTTCTTCAGAACCACTTGCCATTGCATTAAGGCTTCTAGCATAAAACATTGATATTATAAAGCATACTAACAAAATAATCCCAAGTGCAATATTTTCTTTCCATGATGCTTTCATTAAACTTCCAAATGTCCATCTAACCATTGTATTAAGTTGTTGTTCATTTGCTAAATACTGCATAGTATTTGTTAATGCATGAAACAAATAAGATAATGCTATACCCATAAGTACAAGGGTCGTTACACTCATCTTTTTTAAGGCAGAAATTGAATAAACCAAAACGGTACATAAAAAAGCCATCGTAAATGCACCTATCATCTGTATTGTAGATGCATAAAGATGCATTGGTAAGTTAAATTTATCTGAAAATAAAACCATCAATCCAACACCAAAAGCGGCTGCATTGGATATACCCACAGTATAAGATGATACTAGTGGATTTCTAGTTATTCCTTGCATTATAGTTCCACATAATGCGAGTCCAGCACCAGCAAGCAACGCCATCATTACCCTTGGTAATCTCAATAACCATACAATATCATGCATACTCTGATAATCTGGATTATTCAAAAGTTGTTTAGAAGGAAAAAATGTACTCCAAACATCTCCAAATGATAAATCAGCCGAACCAATGCAAATAGAGAAAGATGCCAAAAAGAATGCCCCAAGCATACATAATGCAAGAATAATTCCTTTTTTTATAAAATTTTTATCATATTGCAAACGCAAATTATCAGCATTACTCGGTTTATTCATAGGCACCCTCCTCATATTTGTTTTTTATAACTATAATTATTAACTATATAGTTATCTAATTTTTAATAATTTAAGTGTATCTATTTGATTATCTAATTATTGAAGTCTTGTTGCTAAGCCTTCCATTCCATCAAATCCCATATATTCGCACCACTGTGCAAAGAAAGCATCAGGATCAAGTTCTGTAAATGTATCAGGATATAGCCATTTTGCTATATAAGTGATAGAAACTAACTTACTATTTGCATTTCCAAGAAAACTTGTAAATCCATATACTTCTTTATTTTTAACCGCTTTTAAATTATTCCAGCCTGGACGATTTACAAAATTAGCAAGTTCATCTTCCAATTCATTTTCTTCTAGTTTTACAGTTGCTTCTAATTGATTATGTACTTTAGTGGTATAAATATTATCAATCATAACATCTGGATCAGCCTCTATAATTGCTTCAGGATCTACCATATAACTATGCGTGCTTCCCTTTGATTTATCATCATCAAAATTGATATCTCCAAATATATTTACTCCACCAGCAGTAACTAACATATCATGCCATCCAGAACCTGTAATAGAAGTTTTATACTCTCCATTATTTTCAAAATACACTGTTTTCCTTTGTTCTTGTGGTATACTAGCAAGACCTTTTTCTATAGTTTGCATAGTACCTTGGCAAAATTCAATAAATTCAGTTGCTCTTTGCTCATTTCCAGTTACTTTACCAACCAAATCAATATAATCATAATATTCAGATGGTATCCAAGCATTAATAACTATTACTGGAATGTCAAATTTTGATAATTGATCTCTCATAGCTTCATATTCACCCATACTACTACAAAAAACTGCATCTGGTTTCATTTGAGCTATTAATTCAACATTATAATCTGAACAACATTTTTGTCCCACATATTTAACCGTATCTCCAATTCCAGGCCAATATTCTGGATAACTATCAACCGCACCCTTATTTACTCCAATCATCACATCATATGCTCCAACCGCTCTAAAAACTTCTGTATTATATCTATCAAACACAACCGCTGTTTTAATAGGTTCATCAAATGTCCATGTTATACCATCACCATCTGTAACTGTTATTTTCGCATTTTCAGGTTCTGTTGCAGTTTCAGTACTTGCTTCTGCACTAGATTCTGTTGCAGTTTCTGTACTATTTGAATCTTCTGTTTTAGCTGGTTCATTATCACTAGATTGACTATCACTTTGACATCCAGACAAAATTCCTAACATTAAAACCAAAATCATTAATAATGCCAATAAACTCTTACCTTTGTTTTTTAATAACATTGCACTCTCCTTTTCTTGTTCCTTTATACTAATCTAATTTTAAATAGCAATATTATAGAATGTAAAATTTTATAAATATATTTGCCTCTAATTTAAGATTAGTATTAACTTAATTAAATTTAACATTAAATATTTTTATAATAAAAACGACTATGATAACCATAGCCGTCTATTAAACGCATCAATAAAATAAGTTTTACAAACCTATTTTTCTTATTTCAAGCAGGTCTTCTGACTTATACTCTTTAAAAACTCAACAACAGTTTTTAATCTATACTCTGCCTTCCCAGTTACCCAGTGACTAGCTTTCGCTAACGAATATAGATATAAAGCACATACAGCGGCGGCTCCGTTCGGGATTTGCACCCGATTTCCTATTATCTATATAAACATTTAACACTTTATATAGCACTTAAAATTATTTAATTTTTAATTAAAATTTTGTACTGACTTCTAAACTTAGACTAACATTAAAATGCATAAATTGCAATTTATTATTATTTATGCATATCAGTCCGTTTAAGAGCTTTTACTATTTCATTAGCCAATCTATATATGACAGGCACTACAACTGAATTTCCAGCTTGTTTATATAAATGACTCATAGCCATATCATTTGGCAATTTAAAATTACTAGGATAGCCTTGAAACATAAAACACTCTTTTGGTGTTAATTTTCTTATTCCATATTTTGTCAAAACAATAGGTACATTATGCCCACCAGTTCCCATATTAGCGGTTAATGTAGGACATAAATTTGATTTATTTTCTCTAACATAAACCCTACGCCATTGGTATAAAGTATCTTTATTTGTAATTTCTTCTTTCAATTTATCATAGAACTTGCAAGAATCCTGTGTATAATAATATTTATGACTAGACTATAATGTAAATTCATGAATAAATTCAAACAATTGCTCCTGTTCACTATCAAACTTTAGTACAATCTGAGATAATAAATTAGATAACCATTTTTCAACATCTTCGTTATTTAAACATTTATCAATAAATTCAACAAACTCATAACTGCCATCATTATTTCTAAGTCCTTCAAAATAAAGCATAATTTCCGACTTGAAACTATCAGCATAACTACCATTATCTTGGTTTAATAATTTTTCTAAATAAAGCATTTTATCATGTTTTGTCAAAACACTTCACCTACCAATTGATATTCAACTGATTTTTTAGAATTTATAATTTTTTCTTTAAAATGTAAATGCTTTAAAGGATTTTCAAAAGTTAAGAATCTAGGATTTTCATTTAAATTCATCACCAATATAATAATATACTCATTTTTATATTCATTTGCTTTTTTATACTCATTTTCTGTTAACCTAAAGCTACCTTTATTTTTTCTAATCCCCTTAACTTCTGCTAAAAAAATATTCTTTCTAACTTCAATTTGGAAATCATACCCATCTCCATACAATCTAGCATCTTCAATAATGCCATTTTTAAATATTTCAATATTTTGAAAATTATTAACAAAATATAATTCAGCCTCTAATCCAGTTTCTTGCATTTTTTTGAACTTTGATTTAACAACTGGCTTAATTTCTGTAACAATACTTTGTATATCGTATTTTTCTCTTAAAAATAATTTAACAATGTTTGCATATTCACAAACATTTTCATTTCCAAATAAACTATCAATTAAGTGCTTCCTATGTATGTACGCTTCTCCTTTTTGCCACCAACCTTTTCTGTGATTAGGGAAAAAAGGATCAAATAAATCCATTCTATTTTTTACAACACTCCCCGTTTTAACTAATCCTATTGTAACACAATAATCAAAAAAAGATTTTTTAGTTACAAAGCCAAACTCTTCAATAAACTCATTATCAAATTTAGATAATCCATAACCTATCAAATTTAAAATTTCATAATTTTCATGTTTATTGTTGCTCTTTTCTATCATTTAAGCAATATCCCTTTCATCTTTGTTAAATTCAGCAACCTTTTGAAAAGTATTACCATTATTTTGTAGGAAAGTTTTAAGTCCTATTCCTATGCCATCTTTTCCTGCATCTGCTGACACATCACTTCTTGATAAATTTTCTGCATTAAAAGCCTTGCAAAAAATATTTTCCATTGCTCTATAATATAAAAATGGATTACTACTTTCAGCAAAAAGATTAGACAATGAGCCTGTAACTTCTAGCAAATCTATATATAATTTTTTGTTATCATCACTTTGCTTTACAAAAAAATCATTTGACAATACAAAACTCTCCCTAAATTATGATAGTAATAAAGATATAAACCTTCCCTAAACATATCATCAATATACATTCTATAAATCTCATTACCTATTGAATAAAATCTAAATATAAATATAGATTTTATAAAATCAACTCAAATATTACGATACTGTACTACGCCAATTTCCCTATTCTATCAAGGAAAAATGACTTGCCTTGTATTTCATAAACAAAATATCGAAAGTGCTTTCTTTTAGTTACTAAAATTTCTTCACCACGATTATCAAATAAATATCCTCTGCCATATATACCTGATAAATTCCATCCCATTTGTTTCATTTTACCAAAGAATAGTGAATCATCAGTTCCCTCTTTTACCATATACAGTAAAGATTTATTCGATACAGATGCTATAGAATCACGCCTTAATTCTAATTTACATATACCTAACAATAAATCAAATATTTTTAATTCATAATAAATTTTAATAAGTATCAAAAGAGAAATAAGAATGGTTATAATTTTCCCTACATCAAGTTTTCTTTTATTTTTACACATAACGCTCCTCCTTTTTATACTTACATTATAACATTAGATTATCACTATTAATTATTATATTTGAGCATATAATATCAATTTCACATATTCTTAAATAAATTATTTAAAATATTTAAATAAAACCTCAATCTCATATAAATTTCGTAATCTATAATGTAAATTTTTTTAAGTATACGATATAAATTTATCCTTACTTTAAACCGCTTATCTACCACGATTCTTATTTTCAAGCCTAGATAGTAGCTGAGTCCTATCCATTATATCAACTACATTACCCGATAGTGGAATCTTATCACCCATATATATTGACTCATCTTGAAGCTCAATCTGCCCTAATGCAAACATATCATTAAGCTCACTTCTCTTTTTAATTCTAAGAACTTGAACACCACGAGTATTTTTAGTATTTTTTTCTGGTATGACATCAGTTGAAACGATAAGAATCCTATATTCATCAGGTTTATAATACCTTACAAGTCCAATCTTAGTCGCCTCCTTTATATACATTAATTCAACAAGAGGTGAAAAATCAGAATAAGCCTTAACTAATTTTTTTCTATTTGTCTTAGTTTCATAAGATTTTAAAGGAACTTTTGCAACTTTTCCATTTTCATACGCAAATAGCATATGTCCCTTAAAATCTCCTGTTACAACTATATATCTGATAATCTCATTTTCTTCCATTTCCAAAAGATTTGGTAGATAAATTCCTAAATCACTTGCCTTGTTATCATTCATTTCATGTATTTTCATCTTATAAACATTGCATTTATCTGAGAAAAATAAAATTTCATTGATATTTTCCGCCTCTATTTCTTGCAAAATTCTATCATCATCTTTTAATTTTTGCTCAGAAGCCCCTCTTAACGATGCATTGCTAATTTTTTTAATATAATTATGCTCTGTAAAAAATATATGCACTCCATAATTTGCAACAAAATTTTGTTCATTGTGAACCATTACATTATCAGAATTAATAATTTCAGTTCTTCTAGGCTTTCCATATACCTTTTCAATATTGGATAACTCTTTTTCAATCCTTTTTTCTATTTTTTTCTCACTATTAAGCGTATCTAATAATGATTTTTTCTCATTTTCCATCTTATCAATATCTTTAGTTTTCTTTAAGATGTACTCCCTATTTATATTCCTAAGTTTAATATCAGCTACATATTCTGCCTGAATATCATCAATATCAAACGCCTTCATTAAATTTGGAACGACCTGCTTTTCAGATTCGGTTTCACGTATAATCTTAATCGCTCTATCAATATCAAGCAGAACTTTTTGAAGTCCCCTAAGTAAATGTAAAGTTTTATCTAGCTGAGCGACATCATATCTAATCTGCCTTTTAATACATGATTTTCTAAATTCCAGCCAATATAAAAGTATCCCCTTAATACCTAAAACCTGTGGCTTTCCATTTACGAGTATATTAAAATTACAAGAAAAACTATCTTCCAGTGGCGTATATCTAAATAACTTAGCCATAAGTTTTTCAGGATCTGTTCCACGCTTTAAATCAAGGGTAATTTTAAGTCCTGATAAATCCGTTTCATCTCTAATATCGCTAAGTTCACGCACACTGCCCTTTTTAACGAGTTCAACTATTTTATCTATAATCTGTTCAATCGTAGCAGTATATGGTATTTGTGTTATTTCTATACAATTATCCTTTTTAATATACTCATATTTCGCCCGCATTTTAAAGCTACCGACACCAGTGTCATATATACTTTTCATTTTATCACGATTATATAATATCTTTGCACCAGTTGATAAATCAGGAGCTTTTAATATATCTAGTAAGTCCACTTCTGGATTTTTCATATATGCAATTGTAGCCTGACAAACTTCTGCTAGATTAAATGAACATATATTGCTAGCCATACCCACTGCAATACCTTTATTTGCATTGACAAGAATATTTGGAAATGTCGTCGGTAAAAGAACAGGTTCTTTTAGTTGACCATCGTAATTGTCGACAAAATCAACCGTGTCCTTATCTATATCATTAAAAATTTCCTTCGCAATCGAGTCAAGTTTAACCTCAGTATATCTTGATGCAGCATACTGCATATCACGAGATGTACTCTTGCCAAAATTCCCTTTAGAATCAACATATGGATGAATTAATGCATCATGTCCCCTAGAAAGCCTAACCATAGTAGCATAAATAGCTTGATCCCCATGAGGATTTAATTTCATAGTCTGACCGACCACATTTGCAGATTTTGTTCTTGCACCACTAATTAACTTCATCTTATACATGGTATAAAGAAGTTTTCTATGTGAAGGCTTAAATCCATCTATTTCAGGCAATGCTCGTGATAAAATCACGCTCATTGCATATGGCATATAATTTTTTTCTAAAGTATCTGTAATACCTTGAATATTAGGTATATTATCTATTTTTTTTGATTTTGACATACTAACTCCCGTAAATAAATTTTTTATAAATTTATAAAATTATTAATATTATAATTCTTATTATATTTTTATATCGTCGCATTGTTAAATTGTTAACGTTTATATAAAATATTAATATCCGAAAAACTCATTTATACTATTCCCAAATATCCCAAATAAAATGTCTATTTAAATATAACAAATTAATTTAAGATAAGCATTAATATTAATTCAAATCCAAAAATTCTATATACTCATGACCATGATTTTCTATAAAATCTTTTCGCCCTTCTATATCATCACCAAGAAGCCTGTCAAAAACCAGTTGTGTATGCATTGGATCATCAGGTGAAACTTGAATCAAACGCCTACTATCAGGCGACATGGTAGTAGTCCACATCATTTCAGGCTCATTTTCACCAAGCCCTTTTGAACGCTGAATTGTGTATGATGATTTGATTTTATTTAAAATATTATTTTTTTCTAATTCATTATATGCAAAAAAACTATCCTTTTTAGTGTTTATCTCATAAAGCGGAGACTCTGCTATAAACACCTTCCCCTGTTCAATAAGGGTTGGCACAAGTCTATATAACATAGTGAGTATAAGGGTTCTAATCTGATAACCATCTACATCAGCATCAGTGCAAATAATTATTTTATCCCACTGTAACTTATCCAGTGAAAATGTATCCATATTTTTATTATGACGAGTATGAATTTCCACACCGCAACCTAAAACCTTTATCAAATCAACTATAATATCACTTGCAAATATCTTAGCATAATCAGCTTTTAAACAATTTAATATCTTACCTCTAACTGGAAGCAATGCTTGAAATTCCGAATCTCTAGCAAGTTTACAAGCCCCCAGAGCCGAATCGCCCTCTAAAATATATAATTCCCTACGACTTACATCTTTTGTCCTACAATCCACAAATTTTTTAACCCTATTTTTAATGTCAATTTTTTCGCTTAGCGTCTTTTTAAGATTGAGTCTAGTTCTCTCAGCCTTTTCTCTACTGCGTTTATTGACTAATATTTGGTCTATAATCTTTTCAGCAATCAGTTTATTTTCTATAAAAAAGATTTCAAGTTCCCTGCGAATCATATCGGCTATAAATGTCTGTATAAATTTATTTGTAATAGCTTTTTTTGTTTGATTCTCATAAGAGGTCATAGTTGAAAAAGAACTACTTACAATAATAAGGCTATCCTGTATATCAACAAATGAAATCTTTTTTTCATTTTTTGTATATTTATTTTGTATTTTTATAAATTTATCAACTTCATATACAAATGCCTGTTTTACAGCCTTGTCAGGAGAACCACCATGTTCCAAATAGCTAGAATTGTGATAGTATTCAAGAGCATTTATCTGATTGTTAAAAACAAATGCAACCTGAGCCTTAACTCTATATGAAGGCTTATCATCTCTATCTTTGCCCTCTCCTTCATCAGATATCAAAACCGGCTCACAAAATCCCTTATTTTCGTTTATTTCATCGACATAATCCCTTATTCCATTTTGATAGATATATTCATGAATTAATCCCGTGTATTCGTCCTCTAATAGAAAACGCACCCCATCATTTACGACAGCCTGCTTTTTTAATACATCTTGAAAAAATTCAAGTGGTAAATTAATATCTGTAAATACTTCTAAATCAGGTCTCCACGTCTGAGATGAACCCGTATATTTAGAATTTATCTCCTCTTTTTTAAGTCCGCCTATATTTTTACCTTTTTCAAAATGTAAACTATATTTATAACCATCCCTGATTACGGTTACGTCCATATACTCCGAGGCATATTGGGTAGCACACGCCCCCAGACCATTTAAGCCTAGAGAATATGCGTAATTCTCTCCCTCTGCATTATTGTACTTACCACCTGCATACAACTCACAATAAACGAGTTCCCAGTTATATCGTCCCTCTTTTTCATTATAATCAAGCGGTATTCCACGACCATTATCCTTAACTGTAATAGAGTTATCAATATGGCGTATTACAGTAATTTCATTGCCATACCCCTCACGTGCCTCATCAATGGAATTAGATAATATTTCAAAAAACGAATGGGCACAACCATCTATACCATCTGAGCCAAATATAACTGATGGCCTTTTTCTTACCCTATCCTCGCCCTTTAATGACGAGATACTAGTATTGTCATAAGTTGTCTTTTTTGCCATAAATATCTCCAAATTTCATATATTATATATTTAAATTGTTTGCTAAATTCTTCTCTATTTCTGCCCTAACTCTTCCCTAGCTTATTTTTTCATCATCTTTATAAATATGTTCAATAAAGATATCCTGATTTTCAGATAAATTAATCAATCCTTCGTCCGTTTCTACAATTGGTTTATCTGGATAAAGTTTTTCAACAAAAATAATCTTGCCAATTTTCCCATTACTCAATCTAACCTTAGTCCCTAAAAAATGACTAATCATATTTTCAACAAAAACTTTTGTATAAAATGGATCGAGACCTCCACATTCTCTATTATGCAATTTACCAATTACAAAAAATGGTGATTCCGCTTTAGCATATGCTCTATCAGATGTCATCGCCGCATAAACATCTGCAATAGCAATTAATCTAGCATATGGATGTATATCATCTTCAATTAATCCATAAGGATATCCACTTCCATCACGTCTTTCATGATGTTGTAATACTCCACACAAGATGGCAGAACTATACTTATTTGTGTTACTAAGAAGCATATATCCAATGGTAGGATGAGTCCTAATAACTTTAAATTCTTCTTCAGTTAACACATCTGGTTTATTTAAAATATCATCTGGAACATTACATTTTCCTAAATCAAGCAATAAACCCGCTGTAGATAATTCCTTTATTTCATCTATAGACATTCCGAGCCAATGTCCACATAACATTACATAAATGCTAACTTGAACAGAATGCTCAAATGTATAATCATCACTATTATATATCTGCCAAATTTTATAGGACATATCAAAATTATTATCTAATTCTTCTATAAAAATATCCACTATTTCTTCAATTTCATCATATATTAATTTCCCGCCAAATCTAGTGCTTAAAAATATATCTTTAACACTATTTACAGCCTCTTTATATTTACCATCAAAATTTACTTTTTCTACCTTGGCTTTACCTCTAATCCCATCATCTTCATCATCAGATTCATAGATTCTAATATAATTATAATCAGATTCATATCGTAAATAATATACGTGTTCACTTCTAAGTTTAAGACCTTTTGCAATAATCAAAACGCCATTGCTATATATATCTTCTGCAATATACATACCTTGTTGTAAATCAGAAGTTTGAATTTTTTTCATAATATATCACCCACTACCTATTCTTATAACAAAATATTAATAATAAGATAACGATTACTTCTTAGACTTTACATAAACTGCTTTTGCCAGAGAATTATCACTTAATCTCTCATCAATATCAAATAAAGCAATCGCCTTTATTAATTCATATAACTTTTTATAGCCATAATTTCTAGGATCAAAATCAGGTGCTTTATTCGCAATATTCTGACCCACACTACCAAGATGCGACCAACCATTATCATTGGCAGAAGCCTCCACCGCACCAATAAGTAAATTAGCAAGTTTTTTATCTTCACGTAAATTCTTTCTACTGGTTTTATACCTTTCTTTACCCTTTTCATCTCGCATTAAAAGCTCTGTAAAAATAAATTTATCACAAGCTCCTAAAAAAGATTTGGGAGTCTTTCTTTCACCAAATCCATATACAGACATTCCTGATTCTCGAAGTCTTAAACATAATCTAGTAAAATCAGAGTCACTTGATACAATGCAAAACCCATCAAGTCTATCACTGTATAATAAATCCATTGCATCAATTATTAATGCACTATCTGTTGAATTTTTGCCAGATGTATAACTAAATTGTTGCACAGGATTTAGAGCATTTTGAAGTAAAACTTCTTTCCATCCTAATAAATTAGGACTTGTCCAATCCCCGTATATCCTCTTAACACTTGCAACACCATATTTTGCAATCTCATCTAAAAGTCCTTCTATTATCTTAGGAGAAGCGTTATCCGCATCTATTAAAACTGCCAACTTCTTTTGTATATCTTCTATTTCTCTCATATTCACCTACCTATTTACGACTGCTAAATATACATCGTCTTTTATATGAAATAATCAATTTATAAATAATTATGTTATAATTTCAATCATATCAACACAACCACAAATATGATATCATAAATATATCATAAAAGTATAGTATAAAAGATATTACGTGATACTTATGATGTTCATAATAACAAAAAGTCGCAATATTGCGACTTTTTGTTATTGCAAAAGATAGTTCTTCTAACTTCATAACCTCTTTGTATTTACATTTATATGCTATCCTAAAATAAGTTATATATAATCAAGAACACTGTAAATATAAACTTCATCTTTTATAATTTGATATAATTTATAAAATTAATGTCATTAATTTTTTTTATCAAAATTTTATTATGATTTTAAAGAATTGCTTTCTGATGATTTTTTATATGTTAAAAATTGAATTTCTGATGCAGAAACCTCAGTAGTATAAACCTTATGTCCATCATCATTAGTCCACTGTGCAGTTACCAAATGACCACAAACCCCTACACTATCTCCCTTTTTAACATACTTGCCAACATTTTCTGCCTGCTTTCCCCAAACCGCAATTCTAGGAAAATCAGCAGTCTGCTTTCCCTCATTTTGTAATTCTCTTTTTCTTTCATTTGGCAAAGCCCTATCAACTGCTACGCAAAACTTGCTCATAGCAACCCCATCTGTTGTGTACCTCACTTCTGGATCCGCAGTTAATCTTCCCACTAAATTTACTGAATTCATATGCTCTCCTTTCAAGTAAAATATATATTTTGTATCCATATTTTTACATATTTATTCTTATTTGTAAATGGTAATTTTGTAAACATTTAGTAAATTTTTATTTTATGATTTTATTTTTTTACAATTTATATACTATATTTTATTTTTTCATCATTGCTTATACTAATCTCAAATAAGAATGTTTATTGAGTCATATCAGTTTAATTATCCCTCAAAGGACTGGATAAAAATTCTATCTATAATAATATTCAAATATTGGTGCAATAGTGTAATCTATTCGTAAAATCTTCGATTTTACTCATCGTTTTACACTCTTATACTAGCAAATTAATTTGAAAGTAGTATTAAATATTTTTCATCATTACTTAAATATTTTTTATCCATATAAAATTTTATCATTTAATTTCCATTGATTTCCATTGATTTCGCTAAAGTCATAAATTATTACATTTATTTAATAAATAAATTGTATATAAAGTATACACTCTGCACAATATATAGTATAATTTTTTATATCCTACACTAATGGAGCAAAAACAATCCTCAACACTATGTTAATATAGTATTAAAATAAATTATTATAGCTTGGCTACATATTCATATACAAGGAGGTAGTATGGAAAAAGCATGGAATAATTTTAAACTTGGAGACTGGACTGAAAACATAAATGTACGAGATTTTATTCAATTAAATTACTCTGAATATACAGGAGATGATTCTTTCTTAGAAAGTTCAACTGAATCCACTGATAAATTATGGTCAAAGATATTAGAATTGACTAAGCTTGAACATGATGCTGGAGGAGTGCTAGACATGGATACCAAAATAATATCCACTGTCTCCTCTCATGGTGCTGGATATATTGAGAAAGATTTAGAGAAAATAGTTGGTCTACAAACCGACAAACCTTTTAAACGCTCATTACAACCATTTGGTGGCATAAAAGTTTCATCTAACGCTTGCAATGCATATGGATATGAAATAGATTCAGATGTTATGACCCTATTTAATAAATACAGAAAAACTCACAATCAAGGCGTATTTGACGTATATACTTCTGAAATGAAAGCTGCCAGATCTGCTGGTATTATCACAGGCTTACCAGATGCCTATGGTCGTGGTAGAATAATAGGAGATTACAGAAGAATAGCACTATATGGGATAGACAGACTAATTGAAGATAAACAAAAACAAAAATCCAATACTTCAATTGATATGTCAAATATCGATATTATCAGACTCAGAGAAGAACTAACCGACCAAATTCGTTCACTTATAGAATTAAAAGAACTCGGACAAATTTATGGATTTGACATTTCAAAGCCAGCTAATAATGCAACAGAAGCCGTACAATGGCTATACTTAGGTTATTTAGCTGCCACTAAAGAGCAAAATGGGGCGGCAATGAGCCTCGGTAGAACTGCCACTTTCCTAGATATTTATATACAAAGAGACCTAGATAATGGCGTACTAACAGAAAAAGAAGCACAAGAAATAATCGACCACTTTATAATGAAACTTCGCATAATTAAATACGCTAGAACGCCAGAATACAACTCATTATTCTCAGGCGATCCAACTTGGGTAACCGAATCTCTTGGAGGAATGGGAGTAGATGGCAGAAGTCTCGTAACAAAGACAACTTTCAGATACCTGCACACTCTTACAAATTTGGGAACTGCACCAGAGCCGAATATGACTGTTTTATGGTCTAAAAATTTACCCGCAAACTTCAAAAAATACTGTGCAAAAATGTCTATTAACACATCATCTATACAATATGAAAACGACGACTTAATGAGAGCTAAAAAGGGTGATGACTACGCCATAGCTTGTTGTGTCTCTTCCATGAAAATTGGAAAAGAAATGCAATTTTTTGGTGCAAGAGCAAATCTAGCAAAAGCTCTACTTTATGCGATAAATGGAGGAATTGACGAAAAATCTGGCAAACAGATAGCTCCAAAATACAGACCTATAACATCAGAATATTTAGATTATGATGAACTTATGTCAAGTTATAAAGATATGCTAGAATGGCTTGCCGAGCTATATGTCAACACCCTTAATATAATACATTATATGCACGATAAATACTGTTATGAAAAAGTTCAAATGGCACTTCACGATAGAGATGTAACTAGATTTTTTGCAACTGGCATGGCGGGATTATCAGTGGTTGCCGACTCTCTAAGTGCAGTTAAATACGCAAAGGTAAAAACAATTAGAAATGAAGACGGACTCGTTACCGACTATAGTATAGAGGGCGAATATCCCTGCTATGGCAATAATGATGAAAGAGTTGATAAAATAGCTTCTGAACTTATCGAAACATTTATGAATATGATTAGAAAACACAAAACTTACCGTGAAAGCATACCGACCATGTCCATCTTAACCATCACATCTAATGTCGTATACGGCAAAAAAACTGGTAGTACACCTGATGGTAGAAAGGGCGGACAGCCATTTGCACCAGGGGCAAACCCAATGCATGGACGAGATAAAAAAGGTGCATTAGCATCGCTATCTTCGGTTGCACAACTTCCATTTGAACACTCAGAAGATGGAATTTCAAACACATTTTCAATAATTCCAGATGCACTTGGCAAAGATATGACTGTATTTTCTGGTGAAATAGATTTAGATGATTTATGCCGTGGTGGAGCTTGTGCAATTCCAAATTTAAGCATAGATGATGAATAAAACAAACTGTAACTAAAATAAATTATGAAAACTAATCTCAATTAAGCAAACATATAAATATTAGTTCAAAAAATCTTATATGCAAATTAAAATTTTTATTTGTATGACATCATAAAAACAGAATTTAAAAATATTTATTTAACAAACATTTAAATATTATTTCTATTTAAGAATATTATCAAACAACTATAAAAGGAGAAAATTATGTCAAATAATGCTCAGATTGAAAATTTAGTAAATATGCTAGACGGGTATATGGAAAAAGGCGGTCATCACCTAAATATCAATGTTTTTAACAGAGAAACTCTACTTGATGCACAAAAACATCCAGAAAACTACCCTCAGCTAACCGTCAGAGTTTCTGGTTATGCCGTTAATTTTAATAAGCTAACTAGGGAGCAACAAGATGATATTATAAGCAGAACATTCCATCAAAATATATAGAAAGAAAGTGTTTGAATGTACGGATATATTCATTCAACAGAGAGCATGGGTACCGTAGATGGTCCCGGTATACGATATGTCGTATTTACTGCTGGTTGCCCACTTAGATGCAAATATTGCCATAATCCCGATACATGGGATATTAAAAATTCTAAAACCATGACCTGCACCGAAATATTAGATGATTTAGAAAAATATAAAGAATTTCTAAAAAACGGAGGGATAACTGTCAGTGGCGGAGAACCTCTCGTTCAAATTGACTTTGTAACAGAGTTATTTAAAATGTCTAAACAAAGAAATATCCACACCTGCCTAGACACAAGCGGGTGTGGATTTAGTTTCAATGAGAATAAATTGAAAAAATTTGATAATTTGTTAAAATTCACCGATTTAATTATGCTTGACATTAAACATATAAATCCTGATAAATACACAAAATTAACAAATGGAAACCTATCAGAAACCTTAAATTTCTTAGAATATATATCAAACAAATCAAATATCGATATATGGATTCGCCATGTAATATTGCAAGACTGGACATATAAGAAAGAATATTTATATCATTTAGGCTATCATCTGGGACAATATAAAAATATTAAAGCCATAGATATACTTCCCTATCACAATATGGCAATGGATAAATACCAAAAACTCGGACTAAAATACCCCTTATCTGACACTCCACCAATGACTAAAGAACACGCTAAAAAAGCTCTTGAAGTAGTTAAAATAGGTATAAAAGACCGTCTTTTAGGAAATACGCCTCAGCTTTAATATATCTAACTATATACTTTTTAAATATAGCTAATTTCATCTTGCAATTTGCCAAATGTACTTTTATACTCCTTTAATACACCTGACTAAAACGAACATTTTCTATTTCATCATGTCTAATACTATATAGTTGCCTTAAAATGATAGTTTTATCTTCATTTAACACCCCTCCTAAATTAATTAAATTAGAGGGATGGCTCACCCGAAATACCGTATTCTCCAATTCTAAATTTTCAACAAATAAAATAGTCTCCTTTAGCACTTCTACCTGAGAAACCATTTTAAAATTTCCCGCTTTAACATCTCTATAAAGTTCAGTTCCCTCTCTACTCATCAAAGTTAACAAAGATAAATAATCAGGTTTTACAACGCTAATGACTTTTGCGGACTCAATGGCGTGTTCCTCCCAATTTTCACTTCCTCCAAGTCCCGATAAAATCATAGTAGACAACTTAATTCCAGCCTGCTTAATTTTCGGTGCTGCCTCAATAATATGCTCAGCCATGCTATCTTTTTTAACACTCTTTAATATCCTATTAGAACCTGACTCAACTCCTATATAAAATATAGATAATTTTTTATGCCTTAAACTTATTAAGTCCTCGACAGAAAACCTTTTAATATCCTTAGAAGTCGTATATGCTCCAACTCTTTCCAAATTTGGAAAATTATCATTAAGAGCGTCCAATATTATATTTAACCTTTCCATCCCTATTACAAGTGGATTTCCATCTATTAAAAACGCTCTTTTAACATAAAGTTTCTGTGCATTTGGAAAATTATTTATATCATATAAAATATCATCCATATTTCTAACTTGAAACTTTTTATCAGAATACATACCACAAAATGTACACATATTATGCGAACATCCAATAGTAACCTGAACTAATAAACTATTTCTTTCACTAGGCGGACGATAAATATCCCCGTAATATCTCATTTTAAATCCCCTTTATAATTTTAGATAATATCAAACATTTAATTATTTAAAAGCAGTATCAATTACAATCTAATACCAGTATTTCCTTAATCATATCAAAATTATTTCATAATACCAAATATATGTATTACTAGGGTTTACAAAAAATTTTTAGTTTAAATTCATTTTATAACAATATTTTAGATATTTTATTCCTGATAATTTTGTTTCCAACAAACAGACTTAAACCTACTCTATAAATACTTTTAGAAAAAATACAAAAACTCAATATGCCTTATGCTTGAGAAATAATAAAAAATATTGTAAAATACATTGGTATAATAACGAATAAAGGAGGCAATACATGGAAATTATTTCAGTAAAAGATTTGTTTATAAGACCAGATGAATTTAACAATAAAGAAGTTAAGGTAGAAGGCTGGATTAGAACTATGAGGGCAAATAATACATTTGGCTTTATAGAATTAAACGATGGAACTTGTTTTTCCAATGTTCAAGTCGTTTTCGAAAAGGAATTTTTAGAAAATTTTGATGAAATTGCCAAATGTAATATTGCTACGGGGCTTAGCATAGAAGGTATTTTTGTGCTTACACCTGATGCAAAACAACCCTTTGAAATAAAGGCTTGTAGCATTGTAGTTGAAGCTCGAAGCGATGGTGATTACCCACTCCAGAAAAAAAGACATACTTTTGAATATCTTAGAAGTATTGCCCATCTTCGTCCAAGAAGTAATAGTTTTTCAGCTGTATTTAGATTGAGGTCAGTGGCTGCTTTTGCAATTCATAAATTTTTTAACGATAGAGGATATGTATATGTCCATACTCCAATTATAACAGGTAGCGACTGTGAAGGTGCTGGAGATATGTTTAGAGTAAGCACTCTTGATATGAAAAATTTGCCACTGGATAATAAGGGTAATATTGATTATAAAAAAGATTTTTTTGGAAAAGAAACTAATTTAACCGTAAGTGGTCAACTCAATGCTGAGGCATTTGCACTTGCATTTAAAAATGTATATACTTTTGGACCGACTTTTAGAGCCGAAAATTCAAATACCGCTCGCCACGCATCTGAATTTTGGATGCTAGAACCTGAAATGGCATTTTGTGATTTAAATTGCAATATGAATGTCGCCGAGGATTTATTTAAATTTATCATCAGTTATGTTATGGAAAAATGCCCACAAGAAATAGACTTTTTTAATCAGAGAATAGATAAGGGACTAAAAGAGAGATTAAATAAAATATTAAATTCTAAATTCGCCAGATGCACTTATACAGAGGCGATAGAACAACTTCAAGCTGCTGATGTCAAATTTGAATATCCAGTATCATGGGGAGTTGATTTACAAACAGAGCATGAAAGATATCTAACTGAAGTTATATATGAAGCCCCTGTATTTGTAACGGATTATCCTAAGGAAATTAAAGCATTTTATATGAGAAATAACGATGATGGTAAAACCGTTGCAGCTGTAGATTTATTGGTTCCTGCTGTAGGCGAGATAATTGGCGGTTCTCAGCGTGAAGAGAGAATTGACTTACTAAAAGAAAAAATGGCACAGATGGATTTATCAGAAAAAGATTACTGGTGGTATTTAGAACTCCGCAAATATGGTGGAGTTAAGCATTCTGGATTTGGGCTTGGATTTGAGCGTTTAATTATGTATTTAACGGGAATTTCAAATATTCGTGATGTTATACCATATCCACGTGCACCAAGACAGGCTGATTTTTAATAAAATAATGTGAATTTTTATGTATTTAAACAATTAATACTATTTTCCAATACTATTCAAATGAAATTAGTATTAAAATGCACAATATCTATAAATGCTTTGATATTTTTATACAAAAATTAAGTAAAAAGGCTATTGTTAACCAATAATTATTTTAGGTTGACAATAGCCTTGTTTTTTATTATTATTTGATAGTTCCATAAAATATTAATTTCCACTATTCAAACATAGCGGAGTAGATTAGACTCTTTAACACTATCCTTATACTAATCTCAAATTAATTTGCTTGTTATAACTCAATAGACATTCTTATTTAAGATTAATATTAGTATAAAGAGTAACTAGTATAATAAATTTTAAGAAAGAAGGTTATAATATGAAAACTAGAAATATGATTATCACTTCATTATTTGCAGCACTTATATGTATTTCAGCATATATTGTAGTTCCTTTGCCATTTAGCCCAGTCCCCATTACATTACAGACTCTTTTTATAATGTTAGCTGGATTACTTTTGCCAGTAGGATATGCTGGACTTGTTGTGATTATTTACCTTTTGCTTGGAATTATTGGTTTACCTGTATTTTCAGGCGGAGCATCAGGTATCGGCTCACTCCTAGGACCAACTGGAGGATATTTATTTGGATTTTTAATAGGAGCTATGGTTATATCCATATTAGTGAGAACATCATCAAATAAATTTACAACATCTTTTATAAGTTCTATAATAGGTGGCATAGTTGTAGTATACGCATTAGGTGTACCTTGGTTATCATATAAGACTGGAATGGGTATAGGTAAAGCTTTTGCAGTTGGAGCAGTTCCATTTCTTTTAGGTGATATTTTAAAAGCACTAATGGCAACTTTTGTTTCAGTTCCTCTAAATAAATATTTTAAACAAACAGGATATATAGATTCGATGAAATCTACTGAAAAATCAGATAATAGCTTGACTTGATATGATTTTTATTTAACTATTATAATTTAAATTTTCATGAAACAGTGCGATTTTAAAATTGCACTGTTTTTTTATATTATTTACGGTATAATAATATATAATAATATTTTCAAATAAAAATTTTTTATCATAAACTTGCATAAAATTTATAGATTCTATAAGATTTTACCACTCATAAACTAATAGGATTGCTTAAACTGACATTATTCATATATTTATTGACTAATATTCAATAAAATTATAATAAATCTAAAGAATCGTACATCATTAAAAATTTACAACTCTATATCAATTATATCTTAAAGAGGTTATAAATATGTTTATTACTTTTTATTCAAAACTCATTTTAATACTTGCAACTATAATATTAACTCTTGCATATGCACTTAATCCACTATCAAAAGAATATAAATATTTTGGATATTCATTTATTACGGCTATACTTATGAGCTTATTCCCGTTTTTTCTTAATTTATCCAATTATGGGACAGAATTGAAATTAAACGCATTGCCACAAATAATATCCTATATACTACCTGTGATTATGATTTTAATGGGTGCGTTTAAACCATCCATAAAAAATGATATTCATATGTTAAATATTGCCATAATAATCAATATCATATTTGTATTTATATTTAATTTCAATCCAAAATTAGTTATTTACGCATTAGAATCAAAAATTATATTAACCATTTTATTTGTCCTAAATTTGGTATTACTTTACTTCTTACACCGCTATAAACTAAAAGATTTTTTCAAAGTTATAATTCTTTTTTCTATTGGGAATATTTTATTTACAATTTACAATCTTAAATACGCTCCGGTAATTACTCAGTACATTGGATATATCGCCATTGCTACTGGTTATATACTATCTGCAATAACCATCTACAAAGACCATGAAAAATTAAATGAAGAAAATCTTAACTTCCAAAATCAATTAAAAGAAGATTTTGAAGACGTAGTACAAAGAGAAGTACGAAAACAAACACGTAGAGTAGAATGGTCTAAAGAACAACTAAAACAAAAATCTGAAATAGATAATCTAACAGGTGCATTACTTAAAAAACCACTGCTTGATTTAATGGACTCATATATACATTCATCTAACATGAAAAAATTTTCAATTTTAATGTTTGATATAGATAATTTTAAATCATTAAATGATAATTTTGGTCATATTATTGGAGATAAATGCCTTAAAGATTTGGTTTCAATAGCTGTTAGCTCCATAGACTTTAACGATTCTATTGGAAGATATGGCGGAGATGAATTTTTTATTATTTTGCCTGACCAACCAGCTGGACAAGCCCTTAAAGTTGCAAATAGATTTAGGGAAAATGTCATGAAAAAAACCGATCCACCATACACAATTTCTATTGGTATTGCATCTTATCCATGGGATGGCGATACTCATAAAAAACTTATCGCAGTGGCTGATGAAGGTCTATATAAATCAAAAGAAAAGGGCAGAAATAGTGCTTCCTACACAGGTTTATTAAATACTTCACATGAGTTTAACGGATAAAATAAACTCATGTGAATATTATCTCAAATTAGAAATATATTCTACGATTTTATATTCATTATCTTTATCAATAACTATCTTATATACCCAATCATATGGTAATAATATTGTATCGCCATCAACATCCTTTAGTATTTCTTCATAAACATATGCATACACGACATCATCTATAATATCTATTTTCTTTAACTTCATAGTCTTAAATCTAAGATTTGTATCCTTAACCTTATATCTATCAACTATTTTATCCGCAGCCTCACCTGCTACTAGATAATCTCTAACCTGTTGATCTCCTTGATTTGCAAAATTTACCCATGCACTATTAAAATCCATAATTAAATTTTCTATCTTATGTTCTTCCTCATCAGTTACCTTTCGCAAATTATCTTTATCACCATTATCATTATTGACATTTACACTTAAAGCATTGGCCTCTTCCAATTCCTTATCACTTGGAGTTCTCAAAGTATATCCCTTTTCATCTCCATCTGTATTTTTTGTCAAATCTACCTCTTTTATATTTGTCATACTATAATGTATTATATATTTTTCGGTATCTTCTGGTCCTATCATTTCAGCTTCATAGTATGTAATTCCCTTACCTTCTTCAAAAATTCTACGTTCATACCTACCCTCTTCACTAATATAATATTCCACATGATAAATATTGCTATCTCCCTTTTCAACCTTTATTATACTCGAATTTATATTAATTTTATTTCCATTTTCATTTTCAATAACTTGATCCCAAGTATTCCCAGCTTCAAGAGGCTCTTTAATTAAAATTAAATCCTTATAATCAGTATCAAATAACATTATTCCACTTTGATTTTGATAAACACTATCACCTTTTATAGTATATGTTATAGAAAAATTATAATCAGAACCAGATTCCCCATCACTCAAATCCTCAACTTCTCCAGATATTTTATAAATTTTCTCATCAGTGCTATCCATAATAGATAAAATCCACATTTTATGCATATAATCCAAAAAACCATTATACTCCCAAACAACCAAATCACTTGGAAATATATCCGCTATATCCTTACTATATGGAATTTTTTCAACTATATTAGAAGTCTCCTTTTCAGATTGCGTAGATAATACACAGCCTGATAAAAATATTACAATAAATATTACGATAAATACTAAAAAAATATTTTTTTTATTAGTATAAAATATTTTAAATTCCATTATTTTTCCTCCAATTTAAAGCACGCTTTAATAAATAAACGATTCATTAATACTATTTATAAACTAACTGTAATATTTAAAAGATGTATTTGTATATGTTTTATAATTAATTACGAGCAATGAAAATAAAAGTACAAAAAAATTTAAAAAAAATTAAAAAAATGAGTTTATGTCTAAATCGCATTCTATCATTCACTAAGTCTAAAAAATATGTTAAAATAATAACGTAGTTCATTCAGTAACAAATTTTGACTTCTTTGAATGATTATATCATAAACAAAACTTGCGGCTGAATCAAGGTATATAATAGTAATTACAAACACCAACAAGGAGGATTCACATGAATTTTGAATTATCTCGGGAACACCTTCTTTTGCGAGAAATGTATCGTTCATTTGCAGAAAATGAAGTTAAACCACTCGCAGAGGAAGTCGATGAAGAAGAGCGTTTTCCTGAAGAAACAATTGAAAAATTAAAACGCTATGGTTTCTTTGGCATTCCTTTTCCAAAAAAATATGGCGGAGCTGGTGCTGATGTTGTAGCATACGCAATGGCTGTTGAAGAATTATCAAAAGCTTGCGGTACAACAGGCGTTATCGTATCAGCACATACTTCACTATGTGCTGCACCAATTTATGAAAATGGAAATGAAGCACAAAAACAAAAATTCCTAGTTCCTCTTGCTAAAGGCGAGAAACTTGGAGCATTCGGTTTAACTGAACCAAATGCAGGTACAGATGCTGCTGGTCAGCAAACTCGTGCCGTACTTGACGGAATGACTGATAAGTCTCAAGGAACTCGTGGAATCTCAGCATTTATCGTTGAAGCTGACACTCCTGGTTTCTCAGTAGGTAAAAAAGAGAAGAAAATGGGTATTAGAGGTTCAGCTACTTGTGAACTTATTTTCGAAAACTGCCGTATTCCTAAAGAAAATCTATTAGGACGTGAAGGTCAAGGTTTTAAAATTGCAATGAAAACTCTTGACGGTGGACGTATTGGTATCGCTGCTCAGGCACTTGGTCTTGCACAAGGTGCAATCGATGAGACAGTTGCATATGTTAAAGAAAGAAAACAATTTAACCGTGCTCTTTCTAAATTCCAAAATACTCAA